>Ga0209633_10003936_pt1 | contig 13561 bp, 1 predicted proteins | sample Cruoilmetagenom1_FD_187290 | JGI IMG/M metagenome (GOLD analysis project Ga0209633, IMG submission 187290) | Oil polluted marine microbial communities from Coal Oil Point, Santa Barbara, California, USA - Sample 1 (SPAdes) (version 2) | ecosystem: Environmental > Aquatic > Marine > Oil seeps ... | reverse complement strand
ATTTGGTAATGGAACTGGAGGCACAGTCCCTAATCAACATTTCACGACACTTACTGACGGATTAAACTCGGAGGGAGCAGGGGCATTGGATTATGATGGAGATGGCGATCTGGATTTATTTATTGATAATCATAATTTTGGTATTGATATACTTCAAAATGACGGTACAGGTAATTTTACCCATGTGACAAGAAAAGCCGATAGCCCAACGACATATAATGCAGGAGATCCAACTACTTGGCCTTTGGGGCTGGCACAAGATGCCACAGATGGCGACTATGGTTCTGCAACCGATTTTAATAATGATGGTTGGGTAGATATTGTAGTTAGAAAACAAAATCAGGTTGATTTATTTACCAACCTTGGTGGTACCTTTCAAGATGGTGTCGATATAGATGAAGCAGATAATAATAATAAGGGAGCAGTTGCCTTTTACGATTTTGATAATGATGGTGATTTTGATTTGTATTGGACAGAGAATGGTACCAATCAAATTCATCAAAATAACGGTGATGGAACTTGGACTGGTCTTGGAGCAGCAACTGGAATTCCTGTAAATTTTCCAGGACAAATGGAAGGAATAGCCTGTGGCGATGTAGACAATGATGGTGATATAGATATTTATTTAGGTAATGGAGGATCAGGCGGTGGCCATCGAAGTAAATTGTATCTAAATCAAGGAAGTATGACTTTTGTAGATTCTGGTTTGACATTTAATAACAATAATGAAGGATCAACTTTTATTGATATTGATGAAGATGGAGATCTAGATTTATATGTAAATAAAAATGGCTCGGCCAATGAACTTTGGATTAATAATCTTGGAGCAGCACAAGCAAACCACCTGTATATTGATATTTTAGAAGATCGGGATACTTTCGGACTAATTAATCTTGAAACACGATTTGGTAATGGAGCAACAGCTACCATTTTAGATTGTGCTGGTAATGTAATTTCTGGTATTAGAGAGGTAAATGGTGGTTATGGGCATGGTACACAAGAACCCGGAGTAATTCATTTCGGATTGCCGGGAGGGCCAAATACTCCAATAGTGCTAGAAGTAGCTTATCCTAGACATGGATCAGGATCAAATGATAGGGTTGTTGTCAGAGAAGAATTGACACCCTCTGATCCTGCTTTTAGAAGAGGTAATATTAATATCATCACTATTCTACCAACGAGTGGTAATCAAGCACCCATAGCAACTGACGATGAAATTAGCACTACAGAAAACATTGCTGTTACATTTGATCCCTTAATTGATAATGATAATGGTGTTGATAGTGACCCCGATGGGCACCCTATTTCGGTAATATCAGTTACACAACCGGCAAATGGAACGGCTGTATTAAATGGAGATGGTACTATAACTTATACCCCAGACGCTGGTTTTTTTGGTAGTGACCCTTTTACCTATACCATTGAAGATAATACCAGTTGTACATTAGTCAATATACAAAGTGTTGGTAATATCATTATGACTGTTAATCCAGACAATGATGATGATGGTATTGCTGATATTGCAGATTTTGATGATGATAATGACGGTATTTTGGATACCGTTGAAGATAATTGTTCTGCTACGGAAACACTTGATTGGGAATCAGCTTCCTATGGCTGGGCTGGGAACACCACCTCAAACAGTTATTTGGTGGGAACTACGACTGTTGATATTGTTGCTACCTCAAATGGTAGTAATTTTAAGTTAGAAGAAAAAGATGCACCTCATGGCGGAATTTCCCCTTTCGAAAAAGTAGTGGAAACAAAACATAACCCCGATAGTTCAGGTGATTTACTTACGGTTACATTTACTTTTAGCAACGATGTAAAAGATTTTCAAATTTCTTTATTTGATATAGATGCTAAAATAGACAATTGGCAAGACCAGGTAACGGTAACAGGTTATCACAACGGTAATACCGTGTCGTCAAATATCGTTGGTAGTGCTGATAATTCAGTGAGCGGTAATACCATTACTGGAAATGTAGAAACTCCTGATGCTAATGTTGGTTCAGGAGACGGCAATGTTGACATTAATTTTTCATCATACATAGACACATTCGTTATTGAATATGGATCCGGTCCATTGGCTAAGTCAAATCCAGACGAAGACAAAATAGGAATTTATGACTTTAGTTTTTTAGGATGCACTATTGCAGATACTGATGGTGATGGAATAATTAATAGTTTCGACTTAGACAGTGATAACGATGGCATTTTAGATGCGGAAGAAGCTGGTCATGGCATTGCACATACCAATGGTGTAATAGTAGGGTCAGTCGGAACAGATGGTATACCAGATTCCGTTCAGGCTTCACCTAATGACGAAAATACAAGTTATACAATAGCAGAAAGTACAGATGACTCGGATACAATACCTAACTTTTTAGACTTAGATTCAGATGGTGATGGCTTACCAGATAACGTAGAAGCACAAACCACAATAGGTTATATACCACCTAATCCAGATAGCCCTGCTACTTATACAACGAACAATGGAGTAAACTCAGCTTATTTGGGAGGCTTAACTCCAACCAATACTGATGGTGCAGACAATCCTGATTATTTAGATATTGATTCTGATAATGAAGGTAATAATGATACAACTGAAGCAGGAATTACCCTGAGTGGGAATGACTCAGATAATGATGGTTTAGATGATACTACAGACAATACAGCGGATTATTCAGATCCGGGAGGTACAATAGACAACCCATTGAGTGGGAGTTTAATTTTACCGGATATAGATACTGATGCCCTAACCGGTGGTAATGTTGATTTTAGAGATGCTACAGATGATAGATTAGATAGTGACGGAGATGGTATTTTTGACACTGTTGATATAGACGATGATAATGATGGTATTCCAGATGCTGAAGAAAATGCCAATTGCTATGGAGGTGCAGCAAGTGGCCTAGTATTTAGTGAAGATTTTGGTGCAGGTAATAGAACGACTACACCTTATACAAATTATACTTATGAGCCTAATGACTGGCCAGTTGGAGGAGGTAGCATAAGTGATGGTGAATATGCAATACTAAATGATATTATAAATTCGGCATCCTGGGCTGCAGCTTTTTGGGTTAACAAACCTGATCATACCGGAGATGCTAACGGTAGAATGGCTTTGTTTAATTCAACAAATTCAGCCTTAGAAGAGTTTTATAATAGAAATAATATCAATGTAACCCCAAATACCCTTCAAGAATTTAGTTTTTGGGTATTAAATTTAGACTTAGCTTCCACACCCAATACCAGAACTTTACCAAATATAACGGCTTTTATAAAGGATAATTCCGGTGCAACTGTACTTAGTACATTAAGTACTGGAGGTGTAATAAAAGATGAAGAGTGGCATAATTATAAGTTTACTTTTAATCCAGGAGCCAATACCCAGATAAATTTAGTTTTGATCAATAGAGCAATCGGAGGTCTTGGAAATGATTTAGTGATTGATGACCTTGAAATACAAATTTTATGTGATACAGATGGAGATGGTATTGTAAATAGTTTAGATCTAGATAGTGATAATGACGGAATTTTTGATGTCGTAGAAGCAGGTCATGGTCAAGCACAAACTAATGGTGTTATTGATGGAGTTCCTGCAGCTTTTGGTTCAAATGGTTTATTTAACGGAATAGAAAATGATGACACTTCAAGTGCAACAATAACCTATTCTATTGGAGAAAGTTCAGATGATGCCGATGCTATTCCTAACTATTTAGATTTAGATAGTGATGGTGATGGCATTCCAGACAATGTAGAAGCTCAAACGACAACAGGATATAATCCGCCAAGTGGTACAGTAGATATCAATGGCGTTTATACAAATTATACAAGTGGTTTAGATCCAACCAATACAGACGGAGCCGACAATCCTGATTACTTAGATCTTGACTCAGACAATGAAGGAGGTTCGGATACCACAGAAGCAGGTATTACGTTGGCAGGTGTAGATACAGATAATGACGGCTTAGATGATAATATAGACACTACTGCAGATTATTCAGATCCGGGAGGCACGATTGACAATCCATTATCGGGAGGAGTTATTTTAACAGATGTAGATAATGATGCAAGCACAGGTGGTGACGTTGATTTCAGAGATGCCTTAGATGATAGATCAGATAATGATAATGACGGTATTGCTGATGTTGATGATATCGATGATGATAATGATGGTATTTTAGATACCGATGAAGGGTGTGGAAACTTGGTGATTAATGGCAATTTTGAAGCTCAAGATTTTACCGATGCTATCACATTTCCTAACGGTTTTACTTCCGCTAACGGAACATTTATTGGGTCAACGTATAATACAAATACACTATACGGTTGGGACTACACTCAAAATATAGATGGTTGGGTTGGAGGAGTCCCATTAGGTGCAAATACTTTTGCAGAAGCCTATTCTAGAATTCAATATCTAGATATTATTGGAAATAATTCGGCTTCGAGTCCTATAGGAGAGAATAATGTTCTTTCGCAGACTATTCCAACTATAGTTGGACAGAGTTATATATTAAGTTTTTATTGGGGTGAAGATATTGGCCATCGTGTAGGTGCACCAGTTGAAATGGATGTACGGGTTAGAGATGCAGTAACAACTGCAATTATTCAATCTCAAAATTTAACAACTACAGCTACAGGAATTGTTGGAGGAGTGGTTGGTCCTAAAAATTGGTTTGCTTACAGTCAAGTTTTTACAGCTACCAGTACACAAACTACCATTGAATTTGAATCTACTCCTGATGGAACAGCAAACGGAACCGCTTTAGATTATGTTAGTGTTTTTAAAAACGGAACTTGTCAAGATACTGATAATGACGGTGTTATTGACGCTTTTGATTTAGACAGTGATAACGATGGTATTTTAGATGCAGTTGAAGCAGGTCACAACCAGCCGCATACAAATGGTGTAGTGAATGGTGTAGTTGGAGATGATGGTCTACCAGATGCTGTACAAGATAGTCCTAACAACGAACAAACTAATTATTCTATTGCCGAAAGTACAGATGATGCCGATGCTATTCCTAACTATTTAGATTTAGATGCTGATGGTGATGGGTTGCCTGATAATGTAGAAGCACAGACAACAACAGGATATAATCCTCCAAGTGGTACAGTTGATGCTAATGGTGTATTTACCAATTATACAGGAGGTTTAACTCCTGAAGATACTGATGGAGATTTAGTTCCTGATTATTTAGATACCGATTCTGATAATGAAGGTGGTAATGATACAACTGAGGCAGGAATTACGTTGGCTAATGCCGACGCGGACAATGATGGATTGGATGACAATACAGACGCTACTGCAAATTATTCAGATCCGGGAGGTACTATTGATGATCCATTAACCGCTCCGGTGATTTTGCCCGATGTAGATAATGATGCCACCACAGGAGGTGATGTTGATTATAGAGATGCTGAAAGTGATGCTGATTTAAGTTTAAGAAAAACAGTTAATAACAGTAGTCCAGATCAAGGAGCTACCATAACATTTACATTGACCATTACTAATAGTGGGCTCTCATCACCAACAAATATTGTAGTTCAAGATGTTTTACCGGCAGATTTCACCTTTCTAAATGCTAGCCCTGCCACCGGAACGGTGAATTTCAATGCAGGCACAAGGGTTTTAACATGGGATTTAGACACCTATGTATTAGCAGCAACAGTAGGGAGCAATACAATTACCATGACATATACGGTACGGGTAGATGTATGTGGCGAATTTACAAATCAGGCCGAAATAACAAACAGCTCATTAGCTGACCCGGATTCAACACCAAATAATGGGAATTAATAAATGAAAAAGAAATATAGTAATACAATCAATAAATCAAAAAGTACAGTCAATTTGAAAAAGTGGACTGTTATATTTTTGATTTTTGCCATTAGTTTTGTCAATGCTCAAATTGATAATAGCGATTTTCGTGTAAGCTTAGCTCCAGAGGATTTAGGTGTTTGTGATGCCAGTAATAACTCAAATGAGATTGTCACTATAAAAGCAAAAAAAACAACCTTACATAATTTTAGTATCATATTTGTTTTACCAAGTGGTGTAGAATATGTACCTGGTTCAGTTGCAATAACTCAAAATCCGGGTGCTTATACCATTAATTTTGTAAATACCTCACCTTTAGCCAAACCTGAATTTGAAATAAAGAATTTAAATGGAGGCGGCAATGAAATACGCTGGAATTTAGGAGATGAACTCATTTTCACTTTTCAACGGACTGCTGAATGTCCCGCAGTTAATTTTAAAGAAAGTGGTGGAACATTTAAAGACAGACATCAAATTTCTTATAACGATAATAACCAATCTAAATCTGCTCAAGATTTTAATGATGCCATATCCTCTTATGATTTGCTTTCAGCTTCTTTGAGTGTTTTAGATATAACGCCTATTAGTGGTGTTGTAAGTAGTGCAATAAGTCCTGTATATTTTACAAGACCAGTTGAGGTAATTCAAGGAGGAAATGGTAATATTCAAATGTATAAACATGAGGTCTTTGTTGGTGCAGATATTCATGATTTTCAATTGTTATTTAACGGTTCAACCTTAACACCAAGTAGCTCAACGGTTGACGGAATTACAGGTGTTACTACGCTAACCTATACTATTGAATTAACACAAGCACCTTTTAATATAGCAACCGCAAATGAAGATGGAGATCAACAATTTGAAAATGGTGAAAGTTTTAATTTTGAAGAAAAATTTGCAATTTTAGCATGTGATAAAGCAACTATTTTTCATGATGTTTATTGGGGTTGTAGCGGTGCTGAATGCCAAAAAAGTGGATTAAAATCGGGTGCTATCCTTTTAGGAAACCAATTGCCTGAACTAAAGTTAACGCAGCTGGAAGGTTCAAATGATATTTGTGCAACAAATCACTTTAGGGTAAGAATTGAGAATATTGGAACTGATAGCGGATCTACAAGTAAAGATGTTTATATAAATATTGGATTAGGACACAATACTTCAATTCTTACGAATTATAATACAAACCCTTTTTGGGCCTATGATTATCAAGGTACACGAAGCTTAAGTAATGTTCGTTTTACTAATGGGCCTGCTATTATACCTACATTTAATAACCCTTCTACCTTATATCCAACTAGAGGTTCAGGAACCTCTGTGGCTATACCGCCTGATTTTTTGACTATTGATCCTGATGGCTCAGGAGTTGGACTGGAAGATTTAGATCAAGATGGCTATTATGATGATTTAGCTCCTGGCGAATCTACAATTATAGAGCTAGATATAGATTATAATCCCCGTTCTAACTGTGGTACAGGAAGATATGATTATATTGGGTGGGAACATTTATATTTTGACGTTAATATTAAAAATCAATGCTTAGAACCTAAAGATGCTAAACGTTTAGATTTTGGCTATAGAAATTTAATTCGAGATTATTTAAGAGCCACTGAACTGGGTGGAGATAAAGATGTTTCTGATGGCGATTCTTTCGAATTGTGCATTACTCCGGCAATGTATAGTAATTTGACCTTAAACGGACAAAACGCATTATCGGCAAGTCCTGATAGTGAATTTACGGTCAGCATCAACGTACCGGACGGCGTAACTATAGACGCAGCACATACAAATGCGGGTCTTTTTACGCAAACAGGAAACACCATTACCTATGCTACTACGAATCTACGTAGTTATCCAAATGTGTTACAAAATGAATTTCCGGCTACAAATGGCAAATTATGTATTCCTTTATCGTTTAATTGTGCAGCATATATAGCCACTAATGCCTCAAGTGTTTTTACAGTTGATTATACTACAAACCTTACTTTAAAAGATACTAATGGTAATGTTTGTTTTGATGAAGATATCCATTGTGGAAATTTCGAATCAATTACCACACACGGTTGTTTTCCTGGTTGTAATGGTCCATCTATAACTGCATTTGACACCTATAGAACCTCTGCCGGTTGGACAGATAATACGCAAAATACAAGAGTAGATTTATCTCAGGCAACGGCTAATGGTTATGAATTACAAAACTATTTAGTAGGTGATACGATGAGAATCAACACTAAAGCAATACTAAATACTTATACTACGGATAAAATGTTTTTTGAAATAAAATATTCAACAGTAGGCAATGCTTTAGGTGCGAATACCATTGAGTATTTAGATGGAACCATAAATGTATATGACAGTTCGTTGGGTACTACAACCGCAGTACAAATATTAACGAGTATACCTGCAGTGGCAAGTTCAGGTAGCGATCATACCGCAACCTTTGATATTAGTTCCTATAAAGATGTATTTGATAGTGCAACATTTGATAGTAATGACTCCATTTATATGTCATTAAATTATCGATTTAATCTGAATCAGACATCCTCCAATTTACATAAACTTACTAATTTTAAAGGAGAATTTTATGCTCGAGACGCATCGAATAATAAGATCTCTTGTGATACCTGGGGCTCTGAAGCATCGGTCTTAAGAGTGTTACATTCTTTAGGAACCAGTGTTGTGCGTTTTAAAAATTGTGAAAGCGGCCATTTGAGAGGTCATGCAACAGAAAGATCCAATGCCGGAGATTTATTTCCGAATGAATATCGACCACCTTTTGGATTTGAAAATACTAAAGTAACCCTTCCTGATGGTTTTAAATTTATCGGTCGGGCAGAAGTAGTGAATAATCAAGGTACTTTTTCAATAGCAAATAATGGAATAACATTTACCCAGGTCGGTAATGAAATTACACTAACACCAACAGCAAACTTTAGAAATGGAGACCAAACCAATACTTACTACCCTAGAGCATCTGTTTGGGTTAAAGGAACCTGTACGGCAGATGAAGCCGGGCCTGTTACTTTTGAAGGTAACTATAGACAATATCATTATGGTGCTAATACCATTGAGCCAACGCTAGCTTCTACAAGAAACTTAGACTATTCAAAACCTACTTTTACCTTACAACCGGCAAGTTCAGCTATAGTTAACGGAGATAAAACAGTAGCAGATTTTGATTTAAATATTACCAATACCTCACCTGGAACTGGCACTATTGCCTATAACTGGGTAAGAGTTTCTCCAAACCCCAATATAACGGTAATTAGTGCTTTTGATATTACAGGAGGAAGTTCAACACCTTTAAATATAGTACAATCAGGTGGAACCACCTGGGTAGAAATAGGGTCTTTGGTCAACAACGCTTCAAAAGATATTAAAATTAAAGCCAATTATACATCATGTACAGATCAGATTTTAACCTTCTCCCATGGTTGGGATTGCTTGGCATATCCTACCCTGCCGGAGTATGGAAGTCTAACAGATCAATGTTATGATAATAGTACGCAATTAACACTTTCCCCTAGAAGTTCTGAAGTGCAGCTAACCATTACAGAACAACCTTCGGCTCGCGTAGATATGTGTGATACATTTCATGTAAAATTACAAGTAAATAGTGCACAATTAGCAATGTTATCAAACCCAAGAGTTGAATTTACAATTCCCTCCGGGCTCACCTCCTTAGATATCAATTCTATTAAAGTAAGATATCCTTTGAACGCGGCTACTACTGAAAATGCCGTGTATACAAGTAGCGGAAACACATTAAATATTGACTTATTAGCACATAGTGTTATTGCTGGGTTGGACGGTATTCCAGGAACTAATGATGCCCTGACTATTAATGATAGATTGGTTGAAATAGATTTTGAATTAAAAACCACCTGCGATTATATTTCAGGGACTCCTTTACTTTTCAAAGTTTTTGCAGACAAACCATGCGGTGATCCTGCTGAAGGTAATGGTTCATTAGTATTTTCAAATGATATTAATATTAATGGTGCCAATCAGCCATATGATGCGTTTTCGGCAATAGTGTTGCCAAATGATTTAGATGCTAATGGTGCCCATATAGACGGATGTGATGCTACAGAATCAGTTAGTATAACAACAACTTTTTCTGACATAGCTAGTCAGTCAGCAACGCAAACAGATATTAATGATTTTGGTAGAGTAACCTTACCGCTAGGCATTAGCTATGTAAACGGAACTTTTAGCTCTTTGAGTGGAATAACATTGGTATCATCTAATTCCAATGAATTGGTTATTCAATATCCAGCTGGCTTAACTAATTTACAAACGGCAGACTTTTCTTTTGATATTAAAACAGGAATTGATGGATGTGCCGCAAATGCTAGTGTTTCAATTATAAATTATATTGAATCAAGCGGTTTAACTTGTGGAGCATCTACTTGTGTTAACGCAATTGTGAATACAGGGTCATCAACAGAATTATTAGATATTTTAAAACCTGACTTTGCTGATGCCGGAGGTTCTAGTGCATCAATAACTTCTTTCAATTCAAATAATAATTACAGCTTTACTATTAATCTTATAAATAACGGTCTAGATGCTCCAAGTGGATACACTTATGACATATATTGTGCTGATAATGCCGGAAATCCTACAGGATCATCTATGCATTCAGGAACAATTTCTCAAGCGGTAGCTGCAGGTGCATCTATAACAGAAAACATCAACTTTACTTCAAATACAATATGTAGTATTGCTGATGGAATGGTGTTTGTTATGAGCCCTTCAGCATCACAATGTATGTGTGACGTATTGCTATTACATATGCCATTAAATGCAGCAGCAATAGACGCAATAGATGATACATTTTCAACCAATTTAAATACAGCAGTTTCTGGTGATATTTTTATTGATAATGGTAACGGACAAGATGTCTTAGGGGTTACACCAACTACGGTAACTACAAATACCAATCCAGCTCATGGTACATTGGTGATGAATCCTAATGGAACTTTTACCTATACACCTGATACAGGTTTTGCAGGGATAGATACTTTTACCTATACCATAACAGATAGTTTTGGACAAACAGATACAGCTACCGTAACCATAACTATAATAGCTGCCGATTTAAGTTTAAGAAAAACAGTAAATAATGCATCACCAACTCAAGGAGACACTGTTGAATTTACATTAGCTGTAACCAATGCAGGGCCGTTATCATCAACAAATATTATTGTAAAAGATATTTTACCTGTAGGAGTTACTTATCTCAATTCAAATCCTGCTACTGGTGCAGCAAATTATGATTCAGGTTCAAGAACAATAACATGGGATTTAGGAGCATATACTTTACCTGTAAATGATACTATATCATTAACTTATACGTTAACTGTAGGTAATTGTGGCGAGTTTACCAATCAGGCTCAAATAACAAATAGTTCATTAGATGATCCAGATTCAACACCAAATAATGGTCAATAAGAAAAAGAATATGACAACTAACAACACAAATAGACCAATGAAAAGTTTAAAGATAGTTTTAGCTTTTATTATCCTATTTTTAGGGTTTCATGTCAATGCTCAAACTCCATCCATAGTAGTTACTCATGTAGAAACTAATGGTAACACAGGTGTTTCTGAAGCAGGAACTGATCTAGGTTATACAATTACATTATTTAATAATGGAGATGAAGATCTAACGGGAGTATCTGTGTCAGGCCTTTTACCTAGTGGTGCTGCAGCAACTATAGTAGGTCCAGCAGGAGATGGAGGAACAGCAAATGTTTTAGATATTGGTGAAACTTGGACATATACTACATCTTACACAGTTACAGTAACAGATATACCAGTACTACCGGCTGTACCACCAAGTGCAACTTTAACGAATCAAGTTACGGTTACTACTGACCAAACAGCGGCAATTGTTGTTAACCGTGTTGTTAATATCCATGAAGATGATTTTGATGAGGTGACCATAACAGTTAAAAGTAATATACCTACACCAGTTAGTAATGGTGATATTACAGAATGTGAAGCAAGTCCAGTTCAAACGCTAAATGCAAATACAGCCCTAGCATCAACTACCAATATTATATGGTACGACGCCATGGTTGGTGGAGCGGTAGTACCTACACCAACTTTAAATACAGTAAGTTCTGTTACCTATTATGCTGAAAGAGTTGATCCCGTTTCTGGCTGTGTAAGTATAGCAAGAACTCCTGTAAAGTTAACCATTGAACCTGCATTAGAAATTACAGATCAACCTGATCCTATTACAGCATGTGTTGGCAATTCTGTCAATTACGATGTTTCAGTTTTAGCATCTGGTGTTAATGTAACTTACCAATGGCAAATTAGCACTAATGGTGGTGCCTCTTTTACTGATTTAAGTGATAATGCAATTTATTCTGGTACTACAACTGCTACATTGACTATTAGTACAATTATTGAGGCTATGCATAACTATGAATACAGAGTGGTTATGAATAGTGATTCGAATTCTTGTGGGGTAGTAGAATCAATTGCAGTGATACTTACGGTTCCTGATGTATCTTATAGTGCAAATGGTACTTTTCCAACAACGTGTAACGGTAATGATGGTTCTATCACCCTAAGTGATCTAAGGCCTAATACCGTTTATAGATTAGATTATGTAGATAATAATGGTAATCCAGTTACCAATAATGCCATTAGTACGAATTCAAGTGGGCAAATTATTATTGAAGATTTGGAAGCAGGGACATATTCGAATATTGTTTTGAGTATATTTCCATGTGTAGGAACCTCATTAAATGTTACACTTTTATCTCCTCCTTTACCAAATACACCGGCAATCACTGGTGATACAAATCTATGTTTAGGTAGTTCAACAACTTTAAATACTACAGCTGTAGGAGATATTGTATGGAGTTCTTCCAACGTAGGTGTTGCTACTGTAGATGCAAATACAGGTGTTGTTACTAGTGTAAGTGTCGGAAGCACAGATATTACTTATGAGGTTACTAATAATGGGACTAATTGTAGTGCTACTTCAGCAATACATACTGTTACGGTAAATGCTCTGCCAACAGCAGTTGCGAGTGGTGGAGGTGGTTTGACTTGTGGTGTGCCTAATTTAACGTTAAGTGTAACTACAAGTGCTGCAAATCCCACTTATCTTTGGACAACAATAGGTGGTAACATAGTGAGTGGAGCCACTACAGCAAGTCCAGTTGTAGATGCGGCAGGTACGTACTCAGTAACTATTACAGACGGTACTTCAACTTGTAGTGAAGTTTCAAATACTGTTACGGTAACTGGTGATAATACTTGTCCAACGATTTCAATTGATGATGTAACTTCTGTTGAAGGTACTGATGCAGTTGCTAATTTTACAGTAACATTAAGTGCCGCCAGTAATGAAGACGTGACCATAACTTTTACAGTTGACGACGGTACAGCTACAGAAACGAATGATTATACTGAACCAACGTTGTCAATTACAATTCCTGCAGGGAATACAACAGGTACAATTGCCGTAGGTATAATTGATGATGCCCTTAGCGAATCTTCAGAAAATTATACGGTAAACATAACAAATGCTCAAACAGTAACAACGAGTACTGCATTAACTGTTTCGGATGCAAGTGGACAAGGTACGATAACAGATAATGATTCAGCCAGTGTAACGGTTGAAGATGTAACAGTAAATGAAGGAGCAGGAACAGCCACTTTTACCATTACCTTAAATGGCAATGTAGCAGGAGGCACTACGGTTGA
>Ga0209633_10003934_pt1 | contig 13565 bp, 16 predicted proteins | sample Cruoilmetagenom1_FD_187290 | JGI IMG/M metagenome (GOLD analysis project Ga0209633, IMG submission 187290) | Oil polluted marine microbial communities from Coal Oil Point, Santa Barbara, California, USA - Sample 1 (SPAdes) (version 2) | ecosystem: Environmental > Aquatic > Marine > Oil seeps ... | reverse complement strand
GCTCACCGGCTTCCTGTTCCTTAATGATCTGAATGATCTGTTCGTCTGTAAATCGTGCCTTCATTTGTCCGTCCTTTGGTTGGGCGGACTCTACACTATATTGGAGGAGTTTTAGGGGCTCAGGTCATATTAACAAAGCAATTTTTCCGTTTTATATTAACTCACTAAGGGTAGTTATATGCTGCTATAATTTGCTTATTGCGCCATCAACTGCTCATAGATTTCGCCATCTGTCGCCCCTTCGGAACCGATCAGCAAAACCCGCGCGCGCTCCGTCAACCCTAACCGCTCTTTCAGTGCCCCCGATGCGGCCGCAATCACGGCGGCAAGCCCCGCCACAGCAGATTCCCCTGCAACAATCAAAGCATCCTCGCCCATCGGGCGGCCCAAAATCTGCATGGTTGGGGCCACGATGCTTTCCGGAATTGTGATGCAATCGGACGCCTCTTCGCGCAAAATCTCCCATGCCAAACCAGAGGGCTCACCGCAAGACAAGCCTGCCATCAGGGTTTCTTCCACAATCGGAAAATTCGTCAGCTCACCGGCCTTAGCGCTGTCAAACAGACAGGCTGCCAGTTCCGGTTCAACCACCACCACACGCGGCGCATCCGCCCCCCAGTGTTGGCGCAACATGGCCGCAACAGCGGCCGCCAACCCTCCAACGCCGCCTTGCAAAAAAACATGTGTCGGCGCTTGCTCCAGGGTTTGAATGATCTCGTGAACCATCACCCCGTAGCCGGCCATTACGTCCTTTGGGGCTTGGGTGTACCCCTCCCATGAGGTGTCCGACACCACGAACCATCCATTGGCCTCCGCGTCCTTGCGCACCTGATCCACCGAGACATCATAGTCACCGTCAATGCGGGTCACCACTGCGCCCAGATCGCGCATCGCTTGCGCACGTGCTTCGCTCACATCACGGTGGATGTAAATCTGGCACGGCGCGCCAAACCGCTGCGCGCCCCATGCCAACGAGCGCCCGTGGTTGCCGTCCGTTGCCGACGCCAACGTGATCCCCGCGACCGCCGCCGCATGTTGCCCCGCGCGAATATCGGCGAGCGTGACATCCCCGCCCAATTCCCGCTGCAAAACCCGCAAACCCGCATACGCGCCGCCGAGCGCCTTGAAACTGCCCAAACCAAACCGCGGGCCTTCGTCTTTGTAATGAATGCTGCCCAGACCCAGTTTTGTTGCTAATGCCTGCAAATCATAAAGCGGGGTAGGGGCATAGCCGTCCCACGCGGTGATTTCGGCCTGTGCGGTGGCGAAATCTGCCGGGCTGATCACTGTGTTAAACGCCGTTCCAGCAATCCGTGTGTTGCTGGTATGGTTGATCACGGCTGAAGTGAATTTGTTAAACATAACTGGCCCCGCGGGTTAAGGTTCTGGATGAATCGACCCGATGTCGGCCCCCCAATCACGATTGCATTCTTTTACGGCGCGCCGCAACAATTTTGCACTCCTTGGTGGCAGATACGCCAAGGCCTCTGACAAAGGTGTCGCCGTCAATTGCAGGAACACCGCAAGCGCAAATGCACGGCTGGGTTGGGTCATATAGCCTGACCACCCCGAATCCTCGGCATCGGACATCTGGAATATCCCGAACCCATGCGTGATACAGTGCAAATCCGTAGCCAGTTCATGGGCTGCTGCGCCACCCGGTGCCTCATCCACAACATCCGCCAAATGAGCATGCATCAACTCATGCGCCATCACATTGATGAAACTGGTGGGGCACCGCATCAAACGTGGGTTGTATGTGATCAGCGGTGATTGGGGGTCGTGCCAGTATTCCCCAGCCACTTCGCTGGTCTTGCCATATTCATGGGCGATTTCATCGGGCAGCACCGGCAGCGGTTCAAACCTGATTTCGGGAATGTCCAACCCCAACAGCGCCATAATATTGTGGCCAATCGCGGTGGCGGTTTCGACGCTGTCGCCAGATGACGCATCAAAATACGCTTTGGTGGGCAGCACCAGTGGCGTGGTTTTGCGCCAACTCAACGGGGCCGTTCGTTGCATCACCCAGCCAAAACTGTCCAGAATCCAGCCGCCCATGTCGTCACTGACAATGGGCGCACGGCGAAACATCCTAATCGTAGTCGCGCGCGGGCCGCAGGACCAACCAGATCAACGCTGCACCAGCCAGCGCCAAGAACGGGACCATCGCCAGATTGACCGCTTGCCAACCTTGTTGCGCATCACCGCCCGAGCAGTTCATCAAACCACCCGACGCAAGCGATGCAATAACCACGCCGCCAAACACCAGCATATCATTCAAACCCTGAATGCGGCCACGTTCCTCGGGTGCATAGGACGCCGCCAACATCGAGGTCGCGCCGATGTAGCCAAAATTCCAGCCAACGCCCAGCAAGATCAGGGCAACATAGAAGTTTTCCAACACAACCCCCGACATTGCCGTCACCCCGGCAGCGGCCAAAATGGCCAAGCCCAACGAGATGATTTTGACCGCCCCATAGCGGGCGATCAAGTGACCGGTAAAGAACGACGGGATATACATCGCCAATACATGGGAGGACACGATATCCGCTGCGGTGTCCTGTTCAAATCCACAACCGACAACCGCCAGCGGGGTCGAGGTCATCACTAAATTCATCAACGCATAAGCAACCATCGCACAGATAATCGACACCGCAATCACAGGTGTTTTCAACAGCTCCATCCGGCTGCGGCCAGCAGGCGCATCTTCAGATGGGGCAGATGGCGTCGGGATGTTCAGGAACAAGAACATCAACGACCCAACCAAGTTGATCACAATCACCGCGATATAGGCACCCAAGAACGGGATCACCGTGGCTTCGGAGGTGGCTTTAACCAGTTGCGGTCCAATAATGGCCGCGAGCAACCCCCCCGCCAACACATAGGAAATCGCCTTGGGACGAAACTCGGGAGAAGAGGTATCGGCAGCGGCAAAGCGGTAAAACCCTTGGGCGGACATATAAACGCCTGTCAATAACGCGCCAAAAATGAACACGTAAAACGACTGAATATACAGCCCATAGGCGCTGATCGAAGCCCCCAATGCCCCGAACGCCGAGCCCAGCATGAACCCTGCGCGGCGGCCAAATCTCTGCATAAACTCTGACAGCGGTGTCGCCGCCAAAACCGACCCCAGCACGATCATCGAAATCGGCAGGGTGGCAAAACATGGGTTGCTGGCAAGGCTAAGCCCCGCCAATCCGCCCAGAATAAACAGAATCGGCATTTGCGCGCCCAAAACAGCTTGGGCCAAAACCAGTATGGCGACGTTGCGTTTTGTTTGGCTTGGGGAAATGTCAGCATTCATGTCGCATTCCTAGCGGGGAATATGTCCGAGGGGCAAGTCGTAAAATGTGTGCTTACAATTTTTCGATCAGATGGGCGAAAGACCCGCAGGTGTTGCCGTTGATCAAGCCGAACGGCCCCAGATCAATGCCTTCGGCGTCATTGGCGGTGAACAACGGCGTGCCACTGGCCTGCGCGGTGGTGGCATAGTGAAATTCATGGGCCGCGAATGTGCCTGTGAATGGGCCAGCCGTGGCAGTGACCGTTCGATACCCCAGATGCAGTTTGCGTTTGGCAAATGAAGTGTGCAGCGGCAACAAACCCAACATGTCATGGCCCACTCCGTCAGCATCCGTCAGGGTTTCGCCCAGCGTCATATAGCCCCCGCATTCGCCATAAATCTGCGTATCTGTGTCGGCAGCCGCAAGCAACGAGGCGCGAAATCTGGCTGCATTTGACAAGCGCCCGGCGTGCAATTCAGGATAGCCACCCGGCAGAAATATCAAATCAGCCTCAGGGGCCGCTTCATCCGCCAGCGGCGAGAAAAACCGCAGCTCAGCGCCCCCCGCGGCCCAATCGGCCAGCAGATGCGGGTAAGCAAAGGCAAAAGCCTGATCCTGCGCGATGGAAATTCTTTGGGCAGGCGGCGCGCGACGGGTTTGCGCAGTCGGCGCGGGCAGGGCACCCGCAAGCGCCACCAAGCCTACCAGATCAATCGCTGCCTCCATCGTGTCAGCGGCGCGGGTCAGATAGGCGCTCATGTCTGGATGCTCGCCAGCTTGCACCAGCCCAAGGTGGCGAGACGGATGGGTCAATCCGTCTTGTCGATACACCACCCCCAGAACCGGTAGGCCAAGCGGCTGTAGCGCACGGCGCAGCATGGCCTCGTGGCGGGGCGAACCCACGTTGTTCAAAATCACTGCCGCGACATTCACATCTGCATCATGCCGCGCAAATCCAGCCACCAGCGGCGCCACTGATTGTGCGGTTTTGGCTGCATCAACGATCAACACCACCGGCAGCCCTAATATGCGCGCCAGATCAGCCGTCGCCCCTTTGCCATCCGGTGGCGCGCCGTCAAACAGGCCCATCGCCCCCTCGATCACCAACAGGCTGTCGTCAAAGGCCAAGGCCTTAATGCGGTCGGGCGACATCGCCCATGCATCCAGATTGGGGCAAACCTGCCCACAGGCAGCCTCGTGAAACCGTGGGTCAATGTAGTCAGGGCCAGATTTTGCCCCGCGCACATCCATCCCGCGCCGCGCCAAGGCATGTAGAATGCCAAGCGTAATGGTGGTTTTACCTGCCCCGGAATTGGGGGCCGAAAGGATTACACCCTGACCCATCATTCACCTCGCAATAGGCTGCGCGGCAGCGGCACAGTGCCACCAACACAAATGATTGCCGGCGGCGACATCGGAGTCTTGGCCAAATCGGTCTCGACCGCGCCCAGCGTGCTTTCCAATATCTTTTGCGAGGGCAAGGACGCATTTGTGACCACCGCGACGGGCTCTTCCATTGAGCGCCCCGCCGCAATCAGCGCCGCCGCGATTTGCGCAATGCGTTTTAGCCCCATGTAGATCACGATCACAGGCGTGGCCGCCGAAATCGCGGCCCAATCCGTGTCGGCGTCATGGCCCGTCACAAAACTGACCGCTGTGTTCACATCGCGGTGCGTCACCGGAATACCCGCCGCTGCCAACCCACCGATCCCGGCGGATATGCCTGAAATCACCCGAAACGGGATGCCACATTTCGCCAAGGCCTCGGCTTCTTCGAAACCACGGCCAAACATAAAGGGATCGCCACCTTTTAGGCGCAAAACCCGTTTGTCCGCCTTGGCCAGCGTCACCAGTTGCGCCGAAATACCACCCTGACTGGCCGATTGGCCACCCCGTTTTCCTGCGTAGATCAAGGTGGCGTTGCTATCAGCCAAGCCCAAGATATCCGACCCGATCAGCGCGTCATGCACAATCACATCGGCGTGGCGCAACGCGTGCAACGCATGCAGCGTCAACAGGCCTGGGTCACCAGGACCAGCCCCACAGAGCCAAACATGGCCCGCCGGAAATTCGGGGAGAGAAAGAGATTCGATCATCCCCCCTTATGCACCGTGATTTTGATCAGGAAAACCCGCAGATCGCCGCTTTGATTGATCACTCCCGACACCCAGCAGATAAATGCCGCCGCCCGTCAACATCAGCGCAATACCGGAAAACACGGTGCGCAGAACATTATAGCGCTGCCACTTGGGGGAATAGTCGTCCCAAATCTGTTGGGCCATGGTCAAATCATCGGGGATTGTCACCTGTCCAAGTGCTTGGTTCATTGGAACATTCACCGCAATCGTTAGGATCATGCCACCAATCAAATAAGTTAAACCAGCCGCGCCAAACAGCACGGCAGACCGGCGCAACGGCTTCCGCCACACCAATCCCGCTGTCAGGATCAACACAAAGGGCGTTGCGAAAAAAGCTGGCGCAAACACGATGTTTCGCACCGAACCATTCATCGCCTGCATCGCGGCAATCGCGATCCGTGGGTCCAACCCGTCCAGCCCCCACATGGTGGAACAAATCCACGCGTAAAAGAATCCAAAGATCGCTCCGCTCAGCAGCAAAGAGGTGAAGGCGAAAAGGCGTGTTACAGTCGGCATGATAGGTCTCCGGTTAGGTTATTATGAGCTGTCAGGCTTTGCGCAGGCTAAGGTTCAGCAGCGTTATGACTGCAATTTGGGCCGCGATCACCGAGGGCCAAATCAAGGGGAAGGCAGGGTCGAAATATTTCTGTGGGCCAAAGGAAAGCAGCGCCATTAGGCTGGCCAACAGGCAAAACCCACGGCCCAGTCGCGTTGCGGTCTCGCCCATCAACATCGCGCAAACCGCCACAGACAGGGACACCGCCAAAAACGGTGCAATGCCAAACAAGGCTATGCTGGCAGGGGGATGCGGGGCGATCTGGGCATAAAGCGCGCCCAACATCACCAATTGAAGAATGATTAATGTCGTCAAGGCGGCTGTGGCGGGCTGCGGGTGTTTCATAGCGGGGCTCCTTGCGTAACCGTAACGCAGTATACGGATTGCACTTATCCGTAATTATATATACGGTTACTGTCAAGCCACTAAAGGAACCCGCACTATGCGCCAAGAAAACCAACAAAAACGCCGCATCCAGATTGAGCAGGCGGCCTATGAGCTGTTTGAACAAAAAGGCTTTGCCGGCACTTCGATGTTAAGCGTCGCCAAAAAAGCCAAGGCCTCGAACGAGACGCTTTACCGGTGGTACGGCGACAAACATGGCTTGTTTATGTCTTTGATTGCGCGCAATTTAAATGATGTGAACGCAGTGCTAACCCCCGAAGCTCAATCAACGGGTGATCCCGCTGAAACCCTGCAAGCGCTTGGGCCAAAACTGTTGGAATTGTTGACCAGCACCCGCGCGATTGCGCTCAATCGTGCCGCGGCGGCTGACACCAGTGGTGCCTTGGGGCAGGCCTTGGCCAAGGGGGGGCGTGAAACGGTAATGCCTATGATTGGGGCCATATTCAAAACTCTGATCGACGACTCAGGTGCCAAGGGCATCACCACGGCTGAAGCCAGCGAACTGTACATCAACTTGCTGATTGGCGATCTGCAAACGCGGCGGATGATCGGGGTGCTGGCGCCGCTAAGTGATGCCGAAATCGCGGCCCGATCGGCCCGTGCGTTGCGTCTAATCCTGAAAATATTGCACTGAATGAATTTGCGGGCAAGAACAGATTGGCGGCACTGGCTCCAGCCCCTATAGTCAGCAGGATGAACCAAGCAACGCCCCCTTTACGCCGTGGTTGGACCACAGGCGCTTGTGCCACCGCCGCCACCAAGGCCGCGTTGATCGCCCTATGGGGCGCGGGGTTTGATGAGGTTGTGTCAATCACCCTGCCAAAAGGCGAAACACCGGATTTCGATGTGGTGAACACGCGGTCAGGGGACGGTTGGCGCGAGGTGGGCATCATCAAGGACGCTGGCGATGACCCCGATGTGACACATGGCTGCGAAGTGCGGGTGCGGGTTGCCGCCAGCACGGGCGGCGTGGTGTTTAAGGCGGGTGAGGGGGTTGGCATGGTCACCAAACCGGGTCTGCCCATCCCCGTTGGCGAGCCTGCCATCAACCCAAAGCCGCGCGAAATGATGGTGAATGTCGTTAAAGAGTTGGCCGCGCTGCACAAACGACCCGCAGACGTCGAGATCACCATTTCCATCGTCAACGGCGCAGCCCTTGCCCTAAAAACCTGGAACCCGCGTTTGGGCATCAAGGGCGGGTTGTCCGTCCTTGGCACCACGGGCGTTGTGCGTCCGTTTTCCTGCGCGGCCTGGATTGCCTCGATCCATCGCGGCGTCGACGTGGCGCGGGCCACCGACACCTTGCATGTGGCCGGTTGCACTGGGGCGACTTCCGAGGCAACCGTGCAGGCCCATTATGGGCTACCCGATCACGCCATGCTGGACATGGGCGATTTTGCGGGCGGTTTGCTAAAATACCTGCGCCGCCACCCCGTTGCCCGCCTGACCATCGGTGGCGGCATTGGCAAAATAACAAAACTGGCCCAAGGCGCCATTGATCTGCACTCAGCTCGCAGTCAGGTTGATTTCGCAACCCTTGCCGTTATGACGGGGGATGACCGGCTCTCGGCCGCCAACACGGCGCTGGAAGCCTATGAAATTGCAGGTAAACCTATGGCCGAAACCGTTGCGAAAACCGCCCTGATCACCGTGCGCGACGTGCTGCGCGAGGCCCAGATGCAGGTCGATATTGTCATCATTGACCGCGCCGGAACCGTTATTGCAAAGGCCAGTGAATGAAATTACTGCTGCTGGCCGGAACAAGCGAGGCGCGCCGCCTTGCGGGCGATTTGGCAAAGGAACCTCAGGTAGACGTGATTGCCTCTTTGGCTGGCGTAACGCGCGAACCGCTAGATTTACCCGTGCCCATGCGCAGCGGTGGATTTGGCGGGCGGGCCGCCTTTGCCGACTATTTGCGTGCCCAAGGATTTGACGCCTTGGTGGATGCCACGCACCCGTTTGCCGCCAAGATCAGCAAACGCTGTTTTGAAGTCAGCCGTGAAATGGGCCTGCCGCATCTGCAGGTTTTACGCCCGCAATGGCAGCCCCAAACCGGCGATCGTTGGACCTTCATTGCCGATGAATCCGCCGCCGCCAAACATATCCCAAAAGGGTCTGTGGTGTTTTTGGCCACGGGGCGTCAGACATTGCATCGTTTTGACAACATGACGCATCGGAAATTAATTTGCCGCCAGATCGACACCAGTGAGGGCGCGTTTCCCTTTGAAGGTGGTGAATACCTGATCGGGCGGCCGCCGTTTTCGGTGGAGGACGAACGCGCGCTGTTCACCCGCCTTAAGGTCGATTTTCTAGTGGTAAAAAACGCTGGCGGCGCGTTGAGCCAATCCAAGCTGGTGGCCGCACGACAATTAGGGTTGCCGGTGCTGCTGATCAATCGGCCAGCTTTGTTGGAGTGCGACAGGGTGGAAACCTCTAACGCTGCCCTGAAATGGGTGAGGGCGCAACTGTGAGGATCATCACATCAAACGCCTGTGTGGCTGAAGGGGCCGCAGCTTTGGCGGCGATGGAGCCCCGCTTTGCCACGGCTTTGGCGCAGACGGGTGCGCTGCCATTGCGTCTGCGCAAAGACGGGTTCGCCGCCTTGCTGGACGCGATCGTTTCCCAGCAGATTTCAGTCGCTGCCGCCGCAGCCATCTGGGGGCGGATGAAGGCGGCCAAACTGACCGGACCGCGTAAAATCCAATGGGCCAGCGACGAGGATTTGCGGGCCTGCGGGTTGAGCACCCAGAAAATACGCTATGCCCGTGCTCTGGCCGAGGCGCGTATCGACTATAAGGCGCTGCGCAACACACCAAGCGACGAGGTCATCGCAACATTGGTCCAAGTGCCCGGCATTGGCCCCTGGACCGCTGAAATCTATGCGATGTTCTCGCTGGGCCATGCGGATGTATTCCCCCCCGGTGATTTAGCCCTGCAGGAAGCGGCGCGCGTTTTGTTCGATCTGCCCGAGCGCCCCAAAGAGCGCGCCTTTCGCACAATGGCCGAGGATTGGGCTCCGTGGAGATCGGTTGCAGCCCGTGTACTCTGGGCCTATTACCACGTGGAAAAACAACGAGAAGGCATTAGATAAATGGTACGGGAATTGAAAACATTGCGGCAAACCTCTGCCAGCGGCAAAAACACATCATTGGTGATATTGCTGCACGGCTATGGCGCGGATGGGGACGATTTGATGGGGTTGGCACAAACCATGGCCCCGTATTTTCCTGACACCGTTTTTGTGGCCCCTGATGCGCCCGAAAAATGCGCCGGCAACGCGGCAGGATTTCAATGGTTCTCGGTGCCGCAAGTTGACAACAGCAGCGAGGCAGACGCCGTTTCAGGCATGGAACAATCAGCCAAAGATCTGGACGCCTATCTGGATCAAATGATGACCGCCGAGGGTGTCGCCGCCGACAAAACCATCCTTTTCGGGTTTTCCCAAGGCACGATGATGGCGCTTCAAGTCGCGCCCCGTCGTGCCGATATGTTGGCCGCTGTTGTCGGGTTTTCCGGCAGTCTGATGTTGCCAGACGCCTTGCGCGACGAGGTTGTCACGCGTCCGCCCGTCATGTTGTTGCATGGCGACAAAGACGAGGTGGTGCCGCCAGAGGCGCTCAGCAAAGCGGAATTCGCGCTGGATACACTGGGGTTTGAGGTTTACGCCTTTGTGATGGAAAACGCCGCCCACGGCATTGCCAGCGACGGGTTAAGCGTCGCTACGGGCTTTATGAGAGAAAAACTGGGGATCGAATAAATGACACGGATTTTAAACAGCAAACGTCGGGATGCGGCGTCGGGCAAGGGCACATCATTGGTGATTTTCCTGCATGGATACGGCGCCAATGCCGAGGATTTGATGGGGTTGGCCGACCCGTTGGCACCACATATGCCAGACACGATTTTCGCAGCCCCCGATGCGCCAGAAGACTGCGCGGGCAGCCCAATGGGGTTTCAATGGTTCCCGATCCCGTGGATTGACGGATCCTCCGAGGAAGACGCGGCCAAGGGCATGGAGGCCGCCGTTGACGATCTGAATGCTTACTTAGAGCAAACCATGGCAGACGAGGGGGTCACGGCAGATAAAACCATCCTTTTCGGGTTTTCCCAAGGCACGATGATGGCCCTGCATGTCACGCCACGCCGCGCCCAGCCCGTGGCAGGCGTGGTCGGATTTTCCGGACGTCTGTTGACACCCGAAGCCTTGGAAGACGAAGCCATCTCTAAACCGCCTGTGTTATTGATCCATGGTGATCAGGATGATGTGGTGCCACCTGCCAGTCTGCCAGAAGCGGCAGATGCCTTTGCGGCGGCTGGGTTTGAGGTATTTGCCCATGTCATGAAAGGTACTGCCCACGGGATCGCGCCGGATGGGTTGAGCGTGGCAGCGGCGTTTATTCGCGATAAACTGGGCATTGCGTAGTGGGTTTAGTATAAGAAAGCAGCCCCTAAAGTGGCTTAAAGTTTGAGCGTAATCGCCTGATTTTACTTTAAAATCCGCATCGTTAACAGTTCCACTATTCCGGAATAGTGGGACTGTTAAACCGCCGGAAAAATCGCGAAATCCCCCAATTCACAAGCCTACATCGTCGGGGTTGTCAGCTTTGACATAGCATATATAGTCCTCGTAACAGTTGGGGGCTATTGGTCATGACCAGTGATTTCAGAACCGAGTTCGTCAGAGAACCAAGTGAGCTGCGCCATACCCCAGCTCTTGTGCTGAATGCGGATTATCGGCCGCTGTCTTATTACCCGCTGTCTCTGTGGTCTTGGCAGGACGCCATCAAAGCCGCTTATCTAGACAGGGTCGACATTCTGGCCGAATATGACCAAGTCGTACACAGTCCAACCACAGAAATCCGCATTCCCAGCGTGGTCGTGTTACGCGACTATGTTGCGCCGCAGAAAACCGTTGCCTTTACACGGTTCAACCTGTTCCTGCGCGACGGGTTCTGTTGTCAGTATTGTGGCGCTAAGGGGGATTTGACCTTTGATCACGTTGTCCCACGCGCGGCAGGCGGTATCACCAGTTGGGTCAATGTGGTGGCGGCTTGCTCGCCCTGCAATTTGCACAAAGGTTCCAAAAGCCTGCGTCAAAGCGGTCTAAACCTGCAACAAACGCCGCGCCAGCCAGAGGCCGCAAAACTGCGCAATATGGGGCGCAAATTTCCACCTAACCTGTTGCATGAAAGCTGGATTGATTTCCTCTATTGGGATGCAGAGTTGGACGCGTAATGACCTGGCCCTCCAACACCCCAAAACCCGTTTCCGATGAGCAATGGGATGACTGGCAACGCCGCTTTGCCGAAAGCGACGCTGCTGCCGGCTTCGAGGTCGCGCGTGATTTCGTGCCGTTCAACCAAATGAACGACATGTTCACACGTGCCTTTTGGGACCCATCGGTAAAATCCAAACACACAGATGGCTTTTTCGCCAGCTACCGGATGGAGGCAGCGCCACGCCGCGGGGCAGGGTTCTCGCAAAAGGATTTTGCGCTGCGCAATGCCGCTTGGAGCCTGTCGGACATCATTTCTGACCGGGCCGCCGCTACAGGTCTGCGCGAAGGGTTTCAAGGGCCGATCGCCAATGACACACCGGTTGCGCCGATGCAGGCCGATCTGAACGAGCCCGCAGACGAAACCCGCGAAATCAAAGCTTTGGCCAAGCTGTTTGGTGCTGATCTGGTTGGTGTAACCGAGATCGACGAGCGTTGGCACTATAGCCACCGCCCTGACGTGCGCGACATGACCCCAACTGAAAACGTGCTGCCCGAGGGGATCACCCATGTGATTGTCATGGGCCATGCAATGGATTTTGATCTGGTTGAAACTTACCCAAGCGCCTTGGCGGGGGCCTCGACGGGGCGCGAATACAGCCACGAGGCCTCAATCTCGATCGGTCTGGCCGCCTACATCCGCAATCTCGGTTATCAGGCTGTGGCCTCAATGAACGATACGGCCCTCGTGATCCCCTATGCCATCAAAGCAGGGTTAGGCGAATATGGCCGCAATCAAATGGTGTTGACGCCGGAGTTTGGCCCAAGGGTACGGTTCAGCAAGATTTTTACCAACCTGCCCCTGATGGCGGACGCCCCGCGCAAACTGGGCATGTCAGCCTATTGCAACGACTGCACAGTCTGCGCCGACGCTTGCCCGCCAAAGGCCTTGCCCCACGGCGCGCCGGATGCGGGACCGGACAGTGTCTCCACCCAAAAGAGCGTGAAAAAATGGTCGGCAGATTGTGAAAAATGCTTTGGCTATTGGGCCAAAATCAAAACGGATTGCGCCATTTGTATGCGGGTGTGCCCGTTCAACCGGCGTGGTGGACGCATGGATGATCTGTGGCGCAAACTGGCGCTAGGACAACTCATGGGCGCACACGGCCCCGCGATTGCCCGGTGGTGGGAGGCCAAAAAAGGCAAGCGCGAGCGCCTTAAGCCCGCAGATTGGTGGGCCGACCTTGGCCGACAATAAGATTGAACAATTTGGCGCAGACATTTGGATTGCGTCGGGCCCCAATGTCGAAGCTTTCGGGTTTCATTATCCAACCCGCATGACCGTCATCCGGCTGAGCAATGGCGACTTATTTATTTGGTCGCCGATATCTCTCTCGGAGGATATTTGTGCTGAAATCGACGCGCTTGGCCCTGTGCGCCATATCGTTGCGCCAAATTCGCTGCACCATCTTTCGTTGCCCCAATGGCAGGCAGCCTATCCCGGTGCCAAAACCTACGCCGCGCCAAAACTGCGTGAAAAACGCAAAGACATTCGATTTGATGCTGATCTAGGGGACAGGCCAGATCCCGCATGGGCGGGGGAGGTTGACCAAGTTCTGGTGAAAGGCAATCTGATCACCACTGAGGTTGTATTCTTTCACATCAATAGTGGCACCGTGATATTCACCGATTTGATTCAGCAGTTCCCGGCGACATGGTTTTCAGGGTGGAAAAACATCATCGCCAAACTGGACCTGATGGTTGGACCACAACCATCCGTCCCACGCAAATTCCGTATCGCCTTTGTCAAACGCGGCAAAGCCCGTGAGGCAATCAGGCGTGTTTTGGCATGGCCCGCCAAACAGGTTTTATTAGCACATGGTGCCCCTGTGACGAAAGAGGCCAAAGGATTTTTGACCCGCGCATTCGCATGGTTGATAGCCGAACCTTAAGCCGAACAGCTC
>Ga0209633_10003933_pt1 | contig 13566 bp, 6 predicted proteins | sample Cruoilmetagenom1_FD_187290 | JGI IMG/M metagenome (GOLD analysis project Ga0209633, IMG submission 187290) | Oil polluted marine microbial communities from Coal Oil Point, Santa Barbara, California, USA - Sample 1 (SPAdes) (version 2) | ecosystem: Environmental > Aquatic > Marine > Oil seeps ... | reverse complement strand
CCCCTTGTAAAAGCTTATACCATACTGTTTTTTATATATAATTTATAAAACACAGGTAAGTAATAAAAGCTGACAGTCGCAATTTCCACTTACTGACACTTGAGTATATCTCTGGCGTAACTCGCTGGAATATTTGCAGACAGCCTGGAAGCATAAAACCACATAAGCAATTGATTGCAAACAAATACTACCGTAATATCTATGCCAATACAGTTACCGCCATCCCGCTATCAAAGCCTCGGGGCACCTTAAAAACAGGTAGACTTGGCCGAAGTATCCTGGTCGCACACCCAATGGGAGGGAATGCATGTCTTTACAGCGTCATCAGCTGCGTCAAAACTCATCAAACAGCCTGCCAGGAGCAGCCCGAGTGAGACATCAATGTCTATAAAGCCATATCAATGTGTCCTCGTGAAAGCATGGAACATGCTTGCACCACTGGTGCCGGGACGCAAAATGTCTCCAACCCTTGCACGCGCTGATCTCCTGAAAGCGGCCCAAAAAACTGCAGGATGCTCTGATTTTGGGGGCACCACCTTCCTTGAACCGCTGGACAGGTTGCTGGAATCAATCGAAGCCAGCTGTGACCTGCACCCATTTGGAAGATTCTTTGTGAAGCAAATGATCACTGGCCTGCTGGTCAACCGCCTTAAGCTGGTCGATCTGTGGAGCCGCCATCCGGAAATATTGAGCGAAACCGTAAGCACGCCCCTTATTATTCTGGGACTGCCACGTACCGGCACATCCTTTCTGTTCACCCTGCTTGCACAGGATCCCGCCCATCGCTATTTATCAAACTGGGAGGCTACCGTCTCACAGGTGCCCCCGGAGGGGGAGTATTCCCGCGCAGACGATCCAAGACGCAAACTGGGAAAACACCTGATGAAATTCCAGCACTTCCTCGCGCCAAACATGAGCGACTTGCATACCTTCTACCTCGACGGACCCGAAGAATGCACTTCGCTGCTCATGCAGGAGTTTACCACCCAGGCAATTGCCGGAATGTTCAACGTACCCTCCTACTCGGAGTGGCTCGATACAGCACCCCACACCGCGACCTACCATCACCACAAGCGCATACTGCAAACACTGCAGTGGAAATACCCGGGAAAAAGATGGCTGCTCAAATCGCCCGCGCATACCGAGGCGATAGAAGCTGTCCTGGAGGTATACCCGGATGCACATCTGATCCAGATGCACCGCGACCCGGTCAAAGCCGTTTCATCATTTGCCAGCCTCTGTGCGGCCTTCCGCGGGATTGGCTCACGCTCTATCGACCCCGAAGAAGTGGGAACGCAGTCGATGAACCGGATGGCCGTGGATTTCGACCGCTACCTGGCGAAACGACCTGAATGTGATACGTCACGATTTCTCGATATACAATACAAAGATCTGGTGCGCGACCCTTTGGAAACAGTTCGACAAATCTATAAGCGGTTCGACCTGGTGTTTTCGGCGGAAGCCGAAGAAGCCATGCGGGCATTTCTGGCAAAAGAACGGGAGCGCAAGTCTTCCCACCACTACAGTCCCCAGGATTTTGGACTCACCCCGCAACTGATACGACAGCGCTTTCAAGCCTATATCGACGCCTTTGACATCCCTGAAGAGAACTGAAGAGGACAAGGTACAGGATGAGCATCCCTGCCTAGCTGTTCGTTTCGTTGTCGCTCCCTTGTGCACGCGACTTGAGTAGCCTGGCCGGCATCCCCCCCCATATCTCCCCCGCCCCAATCCGCGTACCCTTGGTCACAATTGCCCCTGCGGAAACGATGGCATCGTCACCGATCACAACGTCGGACATGATCACCGCCGTCGCGCCCACCGTCACGTTGTTTCCGATATGGATCGCGTTGAGAGAAAAATTCCGGCCCTCGATTGCATGAGAGAACAGGGCCGCGTCATGCCCGATAATCGAATTGTCGCCAATGAATGTCAGTGGCGGGTCCAGAATAGCTCCAGCGCTATAGGTATTCGTACCAAGGCGAGCGCCTAGCGCAAGGTAAACCAGACGCATCAGTGGAACAGGCAAGAAGTGCGTTCTAATCAGTGAGTTAAACAGCAAGAGATAAAAGAGAATATTAACCTGTGCGGCAAATTCCTCCCGCGACCCCTCTGGAATGTCTCCTTCGCGCAGGGGGAAAAAGTGCAAAAATAGACGGTAAACCAGAAAGGCGTACAAATAGATGAAGAGGACAGCGCTCACAACAAGCGTGACCCCACGGAAGTCTCCCAGGGGCAACCCACCGAGCAAAAACCAGGTGGTCAGGATTCCGAGTGCTATCGCAGTCAACAGCAAAACCTCAAAGAACATGATCTGGCCGAAACTGATCTTGCGCATTATATACCCTCCCTTGGTTCCACTAACCCGGTAAATCCAGCCTCGATCCTGCCCGCTCGTCCGAACTATTTGTTGTCCAGGACTTCCTGCACGAATTCCGGGAACCGCTGCTTTGAACGGTAACCCAGGGCGATGGTCCGCGCCTTTTCCGCAGCATCTTTGTAAGACTGTTCGTTCAGTAGTTTTTCTACCAGTCCGCGTATTTGTTGCGCATCTGCCTTTTCACTCCGCAATACTTCACCGATGCCCGCCCGTGAAAAATATGACATATTGAGGTGCTGATCCAGGTTGCTGACGATCCCGAGAACGGGAGTTCCATTCTCGATGGCCTGGTAGGTCGTTAAACTGCCACCATTACAGATAACAAGGCTTGCCATCCCCGCAGCATCATCACCGGGGACATATTCACTGATCATGACATTATCAGGCACCGAGTCGAGTTTAGTGCGGCCCGCCGTCGTAGCGATCACGGTCACCGGGAGTTGCCCCAGCGCGTCCAATGCGATTGGCAACAATTCTACGCGCCCAGAGGAACCCAGCGTTACATAAACAACGGGCCGTGTCCTGTCAATGTCGTTCCACCAGGATGGTAGCTTGTTGTCAGGGGACCAGGGAATGGGCCCAAGATAACGGTGATGCCTTGCTGCTGCCGAGATTGGAAAATAATCGGGGATGTCAGCAAGTAATACCTCGTCCGCATCCGTGTAAACCGATCGCAGATCATAGCCGAGACTTTTCAATCCGTACTTGCGCCGGACCGAGTTAAGGGGGATGCAATGGGATGCAAATGCCAATGGTCGAACCATATTAAAGAGTATGTTGGATAATCGTATGCCAAGAAACCGTGTCATAGGCAACTGCGGCACCGTATATTTATTGTTCGAATACACGCACCAGTAAACATTCGAAATCGTTGCATAGGGTATCTGTCGCAACCTGGCACTTATAGATAACGACAGGCGAAAATCGCCGACGATTAAATCCGGTTTGACTTCGTCTATCAGTTTCAGGTCGTCTTCGACATAACGCTCTAATATAGGTTTGCTGTAAAGTGGACTCCCTTTTGCCAGAGCATTCAGGAAATCCTCACCGGGAATCGACCAGATATCATATCGATAGTCGGATAACTCTGGAAAAAGCTGATTGTAGCGTGGGTCTGTCGCGAAGGTGACCTCATACAAATCATGATCCAGTCCGTTCGCAAGCACAGCCGGGCGGGCTACATGGGCCAGCGTCACTGCCTCCGCCACGAAAAGAATTTTCGGTTTACTGCTACTTTCGTCCTGCCTGTTGTAATTGTTATCCCTCATGGATCCTGCCTGCCCTGGTAACCCATCCTCATTGACTCCCACTCAATTGTGATCAACCTGACTGATAAACCCACATGAAAGCTCATGACGTCTTGCCCTCTCTGACCGGGCCCTGATATTTCTGATTATTTGCATCTATCTGACAATCTGTGCACACCCGGAACCAGAACACGCAACCAATTGTTTTAATTTACTTTTATAGAACACCCCTGCCATTAAACACCTCAAGGCAGCCAGGTTAAAGTAATGGTAAACATACGCCGAAATCATGTGGTAGAGAGTAATGATTTACCCATGGAACAACAACCTGAACATACTGCTTAAATACTGATGAAACCTTCAACACTGGCACGACAACGAGAGGCCGGCACATACGATATTGCCGAACAATTCCAGCGATATTTTTCTGTCACTCCGGCTACAACGACTGCATTAAAACAGGCGATATATAAACTCAGGTATGAGGTGTACTGCAAGGAATTCAATTATGAACCCATAGAAAATTTCCCGGACGGTATGGAGCAAGATGAATATGATTCATATGCCCTGAATGTTTTAGTTCAACACAAATCATCAGGCCAGGCAGCAGGCTGCACCAGACTGATCACAACCGATCCCGCAAATGCTGATGCCCCGCTTCCAATTGAAAGGCATTGCAGAGACAGTCTCAACACCGACTATCTCGATGAGCTGAATCTATCCAGGCAATCCATATGCGAGGCCTCCCGTCTGTCTGTGGCCAGAAATTTCCGGAGACGTCCTGGCGAGTCTAAAACACGTTATGGGTGTCTGGAATCTTTAGGGTTCAGCCTGCATGAACAACGAACTTTCCCGTTAATCTCGGTTTCCATTTCACTGGCCACCACTGCACTCACTGAACTGACAGGTCGCCACTCCATGTTCGCCATGATGGAGCCTTCTCTCCCCCGCCTGCTGCATCGTATTGGATATAATTTCAAACAGGTTGGTGACATAACCGATTATCATGGGAAACGTGCTGCCTATCTGCAAGAAACAAATGCGGTACTACAGAACTTAAAACCTGAATTACGCGACCTTTATAGAGAAATACGCGAAAACCTCAGAGAGTTTGCCTGACCATCACCCCGCTCCCTGTCTCTACCGACAAGCAGCTCCAGTGGCGTCAATTTTCCCACTCTCGATACTTCTAACCGCTCCTCTCCATCCCGGACAAAACCACTCGCAGGATTTAAAAGTATAGAAAAAATCAAAGCAACGGCATTCGTAACGCATTATAATCCTTCCGTTTAAAGGTAATGGAACCAGGGGATTGCCGAATGAGCGCAGATCTGTTCGACTATTCAACGGCCTTTTCACGCAACATAGGCTGGGTAACACCCAATGAACAGGCAATTCTCCGTTCAAAGCGTATAGCCATTGCTGGCCTGGGCGGCGTAGGAGGCAGCCATCTACTGACACTCACACGCCTGGGAATTGGCGCCTTCAATATCGCAGATTTTGATACCTTTAATCTCGTAAATTTTAACCGCCAGGCAGGCGCCAGCCTGCCCACCATTGGGCTCAGGAAAACGGAAGTCTTAACCACACGATCACTGGAAATAAACCCGGAACTCGATTTAAAAGTATTCCCTGACGGCGTAACCCAGGATAATTTCAACGACTTTCTTGCTGATGTCGATCTGTACGTGGATGGCCTGGATTTTTTTGCCGTTGCAGCCCGCCGCATGGTTTTCGCTGCCTGTAGCGAGCGGGGAATTCCAGCTATCACAGCAGCACCTTTGGGCATGGGGACCGCATTATTAAACTTCTTGCCCGGAAAAATGACCTTTGAGGAGTACTTTCAACTCGAAGGACAAAGCGAAGAAGAACAATTGATGCGCTTTCTGGTGGGATTATCCCCGGCAATGCTTCACGGTTGCGCGCTTGTTGACCCCTCAGTCATACAGCTAGCCGAGCATCGCGGGCCCTCGACACCAATGGGTTGCGAGTTATGCGCAGGCGTGGCCGGCGCAGAAGCCCTCAAAATCTTGCTGGGGCGCGGCAAGGTTGTCGCTGCACCGCGGGGGTTACATTTTGATGCTTACCGGAACCGGCTAGCCCGCACATGGCGGCCCTGGGGAAACCGTAACCCTGTCCAACGCCTTGGATTGAGACTGACGCGCCGACGCTATGGCAGTAAGGCACAACATGACCAACCTCTAGAAACGGCCAATTCCACCTCCAGCACGATCCGGCAAATTCTTGACATGGCTCGCTGGGCACCAAGCGGTGACAACACACAGCCATGGCGATTTGAGATCGTGGATGAGAATCGTGCCGTTATCCATGGTAATGATACTCGTGACCACTGCGTCTACGATCTGGAGGGCCGTGCCAGTCAGATTTCTATCGGGACGTTGCTCCAGACTATCGAGATTGCCGCCAGCAGTCATGGATGGGGTGCCAGCTTCACTCGTCGGGAAAATGCCCCGGAAACCAATCCCACCATTGATGTTAGCTTTACTGAGGATTCTGACATCCAGGCCGACACCCTGCTTCCCTACATTCCTGTAAGGACTGTCAACCGCCGCCGCCTGTCCACACGAGCATTAACCACATCAGAACACTCTCTACTGGAAGCTGCACCGGGACCAGGTTATCGCATAGTCTGGTTTGAGTCCTTCAGTGAACGCCTGCGATTCGCACGTCTATTATTTAATAATGGCGGTCTGCGCCTCAATCTTCCTGAAGCTTACGCAACACACAAATCCATTATCCAGTGGAACAGCCGTTTAAGTGAGGACCGCATACCGGACCATGCCGTTGGTCTCGACCCGCTTGCCCGGCAACTTATGCAATGGGCACTGGGCAGTTGGGAACGGGTAGCATTTCTGAATAAATACCTGGCTGGCACCCTTATTCCGCGCATGGAACTGGATTTCATTCCGGGGATCGCCTGTGCGGCGCACTTCCTCCTGATTGCCGATGCCCGACCCGTATCGATTGATGACTATATAAATGCAGGAAAGGCTCTCCAGCGCTTCTGGTTAACAGTTACCCGGCTGGGCCTGTCACTGCAACCGGAAATGACTCCACTGATTTTCGATTCATATATCAAAGGCAATATCGAGTTCACTGAACACAAACCGAGTATGAAGCTTGCGCAATCGCTCTCGACACAGCTCAATGACATCATTTCACCTGAGTCAACGGAACAGATGGTATTCATGGGACGCGTAGGTGCCGGCCCCGTCCCCACCGCCAGATCTGTACGTCTTCCACTGGAAGATTTACTTGTTAAAACAGCGTAGTCATTACAAGAAAGACACATACCCGCGTCGCCTGTACACCAGACCGACCACTGACAGCAACACCATCAAGGGCAACAGGGGATCCACACTACCCCGGATGCCCGCTACACAGCCACCACCGCCTCCGTCGCCACCGGAGGAAGTGGAATTCACCTGCACGTCACTGCCATCGGCAACCGCCTGCGGGTACGCCCCTACCCCACCTGGGTCCTTAACCACACCGTTGCGCTGTCCATCTGCATCATTCGGGCCACCGTCTTCCAGGGTCAGCTGCACGCAGTAATAACCTGCCTGCAATCCCGGTCGATAGTCCGCCGCACCGGGGGCCGGACAACTGTCGGGATTTCCGGGCGCTGAAGCGACGCTGTTGCGCGCATCCTCGAAAAAATCCTGCCAACCGGAATCCAGATGGTACTTGCGATACACCGCATCTGCTCCAATCGGAGCGGCCTGCGGAATAACCACTCGCACTGACTGGCCGGACTCAGGCAGACCAGTCACCTCAAAATCGAACAGGCCGCCGGGATACACCAGGTCGCTATCGGCACTGACACCGGCACTGACGCCTCCACCCGCCTGCATGGCATACATTTCGATATCCAGCATGGTGATGCCAGCGCCGTAATATCCGGCCGCCAGCGCGGTCCCGCCCAGTCGTAAACCCAGCCCCGCTTCCGTTACCAACAGGGCACGGTCAGACACGGCCTCAATACTCTGCAGGATGGCAGGATCATCAATGGCATCCAGGTAATCCGGCACACCGTCCTGGTCCCCGTCACCCTTGCCTTCGTCGGCATCGGAAATACCATCACCATCCTGATCGTTCCGGGATGACGTATCAGCCTCGGGCAGGCTGATGCTGATCAACACCTCAACGGTCACTGTCTCGGCCGGCACACCATTATCGGTGACCCTGACGTTGACGGCATACACACCCTCGGACAGCCACTGCGGATCAAAACTGAAGGTGTCTTCACTGCCGGTACCGGTATCAACCAGCCGGTTGTCCGTCAGACTCCAGTCGAAGCTGTGCCTGTCGGCCGGATTTGGATCACGCACATGGGCAATTACCATTGCCAGACCTTCCTCAGTAAAGACCACGCGGGCAGGCACACCCTGCTGCTCCACCTCAAGATCAACCAGCGGCGGCGCATTACCCTCGATCAGGGCAACTGTGTGTTTCCGGCGCGCCCCGAGTACCGCATTTGATGGCGCTTGTAGCTCGAACACCACGGTTTCATCGCCTTCCCCGGTAAAACCGTCATCCACCACATTGAAGACCCGTTTACCGGTCGTACCCGAATTGATCGTAATGACACCATTGTTGACATCATGGTCAGCCGGGTTCGTGGCACTGCCACTGACAGTGTAGGGGATTGTCACTGGATAGGCAGGCGCAACACCGCTCAGAAACACATCAACCGTGACCGCGCTGCCTTCACTGACCGTCTGATTGGCAGCCAGGTTGACCAGCGGCTGTACATTGAGCATCTGGGTGGCGCTTTTCCTGTTACCGGCCGCATCGGTCGCCGTCCAGGTGAGCCGGTGCTTGCCGCTGGTGTAAGGACCTTTTTTGTCAACAACCGGCGTAATGGGACCGGAGACCGTATCCGTGGCCTTCACATCACTCAGATCAACCTCGGTGAGATAACCCGTGGCACCGACAGTCACATTGCCCGGGATAGTGATAGCTGGCCGCGTGGTATCTCTAACGGTGATAGTCTGTTCTGCCGTCGCCCGGTTGCCTGCCTGGTCGCGCGCCGACCAGATAATCCGGTGAACACCGGGAGCAAAGGGGCCCCGCCCGCTCGCAGTCACAGTGACCGGCCCATCGACCTCATCGACGGCAGATGCCTGCCCGGCATTCACAGTAGTCAGCGGACCGGTGGCTTCGACCGTAATATCCGCGGGCACGGTAATCACCGGTGACGTAATGTCAGGTGTAATCTCGTCTGCCGGCGTCACGGTTACCGTTTGCGTGGCAGTGCCCGTGTTTGCTTCGCTGTCTGTGGCTCCCCAGGTTACATAGGTAATACCGACCGGGAAGGGTCCGTTATTGCCGGGTATTGCCGCCACGGCCCCATCGACCTTGTCCTGTGCGGTGCCCCGCCCCAGGTTTACGCTGGTCAGCGTACCGGTAGCCTGCACCGTAATATTACGCGGCGGTGTCACGACCGGTGGCGTGGTGTCCGTTATGGTTACCCGCTGGTTTGCAGTTCCGGTATTACCGGCCGCGTCGGTTGCCGACCAGACCACGGTATGCCGGCCTACAGCAAACGGACCGGTGAAATTCGCCGTCACGGCCAAGACACCGTCTTCATCATCCATGGCGCTTGCCGCACCCAGATTGACATTGGTGAGAGACCCCGTCGCCTCTTTGGTCACGGCAGACGGCGTGGTAACCACCGGTGCCAAGGTGTCTTCAACTGCAATGGTAACCGTCACGCTGGCAGTGCGCACATTACCTGCTGCATCCGTCGCACGGGCGGTTAATGTGACCTGTGCGCCGTTGGCCCTGCCGGTGCTGTCCCAGCTAAATGAATAAGGCTTCGTGCTATCGGCGCCTGTCCGTTGACCATCGACCAGGAGTTCCACACGCGCCACACTTTCATTGTCGAAAGCTGTCACATCCACGGATACCGTACCGCCAACCTCCTCACCGTTTGCCGGCGAACCAATATTAACAAGCGGAAGTTCGGTATCCGGAGAGGCACCACCGGTCGCCAACAGCACCGCTGCAGCTGCATTGACTCGGCCATGGCCGTAGTACTTGTCCCAGCCCGATCTGCCAAGATCGTCCGCACTGTTTTCCAGGACGGTTTCCACCTCATCCACTGATAGCCCCGGATTCGCCGCTTTGATCAGGGCAACCACCCCGGCAACGACCGGACTGGAGAACGACGTGCCACTACCCCAGCCATACCCGCCGTTCTCCCAGGTTGTAACAATGTGTTCACCCGGCGCAGCGATATCAATGTAATTACCGTAATTGGAAAAACCTGCCCTGGCATCGGTATCAGTAGTCGCTGCAACATCAATAATATAAGGGTTGTCGCTATAGCCATTGTCGGTATTGCTGTTACCGGCAGACATCACCAGCACTCCCCCCTTGCTGCGTAAATACTGTGCCGCCTCATTTATGGCAGCATCTGCGCCACCAATGTCATAACTGATATTCACCACTTTGGCGCCATGATCTGCCGCCCAGAGGATGCCATCGATCATATCGCTGCCATTGGCCCAGCCGTCATCGCGGTTAGTTATCCGCACCGGCATAATCCGGGCGCGCCATGCAACCGAGGCCACACCCCGTCCATTGTCGCCAATAGCGGCCACCGCTCCGGCTACTGCCGTACCATGCAGATTGACGGGTGAGGTGTCGCTGTTGTTGCTGACCACATTCCAGCCAGGCACCATACTATTCGCCAGATCCGGATGACTGCCTTCTACACCGGCATCCAGTACAGCCACCGTGACCCCGTTTCCAGTGGAGGTATCCCAGGCAGGAGACGCCTGGATTTTGGACAGGTGCCACTGGTCCCTGTAACGTGGATCATTGGGTGTAAAGGTACTGGGTGGGACCAGTGGATTCTTCTCGCAGTAATCAACATCCGGATTGTTGGACATCGCCCGCATAACCGCATCCAATGCCTGCGGCGCCACTTTAATAACACGCGTGTTGATCTGCTTCAGCTGCTTGACCGCCTGGCCCTTTGACTGACGCAGCATTTTCTCGAAGCGGGCATCTGACAAACCTGCCCGTAACTTGACAATCAATTCACCCTCCGCCCAACCGGCATTATCAGGCCGGGCCGCTACGGCTGCTGTGCTTGTCAGGCTGACAAGCAGAAGCACCTGACTGATAACTCGCATGAACTTTATAACGGGGAAAAAGGCGCCGAATACTGACAAGGGTGTGCTCCGGTGTATCTGAAAAAACACGGGATGCGATAAATACAAATTTTTCGCAATCCCACACGGTAACCCTGAACACATCGGCAGGCGTGTTATTTCACTAAGCAGGGACTGATAAAAATGTGACCGTTCTCACCGGGAGGCAGGCAAGATGCAACGGTATAGGCCCCGGGAAAACCTTTGTCAGGTATTACACAGAACGTTACGCTGGACGAGGATACTCACTGCAGAATTTAACCGCCCAGCTGCTCGTACAGCTTCCCGGCCTCATCCACACCCTGGAAATCCTGGCTCGTCCTGAGCAGGCGATCCAGCACCTTGCGGGCCTCGTCACGGCGGCCTGCCCTGGCCAGTGCGACCGCCATGTGATAGCGGATTTCCGGTATATGCGGCGCTTTCACCGCCGCTTCCTGCAGCAGTATCAAGCCGCGATTGGTATCACCATTCTGTAACAGCAACCAGCCCAGGGTATCGGTGACTGTGGGTTGATCAGGCGCCAGTTCATGCGCACGTTCGGCGTACCCCACACCAGCAGGAATACCATCCTCCTGATATAACCAGGCAAGGTTATTCAGGGCTGAAATGTTATCCGGGTCCAACTCCAGAATGTAAAGGTACTGCTCTATAGCCTGCGTACTCCGGCCCTCGCTTTGCAAGGCACCCGCCAGCAAACTGCGAACCGCAACATTCCCTGGTTCCTCGACCAGCCATTGCCCGAGCGTCTGCCGGGCAGCTTCATGCTCACCATTGTTCCGCCGTGCCTGAAAAAGTTTTTGGGCAAGTTGCGCACCTGGTTCCTTTACATAGGCGGACGCATAGGCATCAGCGGCCTGTTGGTATTCTGCCTTTGCGGTATACACGTCGCCGGCCAGTTCATCACCGTAGATTGCATCAGGATGCGACGTGCGCAGACCCTCAGCCATGGTGAGAGCGTCTTGGTAATCCTTTGCGGCAATATCCAGCTGCCCCAGCATAACCAGGGCTGCCGGGGAATCAGCTTGCAATTTGATGACCTGTTCCAGGCTGCTGCGAGCAGCCTCATTCTGTTGCTGCTTTATCTGCACCATTGCCAGCAGGGTATGGGCCATGGCTGACTCTGGCGCAACTTCAACCAGTCTGTGTAATGTAGCCACAGCCTGTTGCTCTTTACCTGCCGCCATCTGTACACGCGCCAGCGTAAGTAGTACCCGGGCATTCCGCGGGTGGTTTGCGGCAACGGCCCCGGCCAGATCCTGTGCGCGTGTTATCTCACCCTCACGTTCATAAAGCTCTATCAACAATATGGCCGGTTCCATTGGTTCCGGATGGTAGTTACGCGCCTGCTTCAGCCACTGTTCTGCCTCCCTGGGTCGCCCTTCGCGTTCTGCCAGGACAGCCAGTGGGAACAAGGCCTGGAGATTGCCCGCTTCATACTTTAATACCTTCAGATACTGCAGTTTTGCGGCAACAGTATCACCCACTGACAGGTCCAGCTGTGCAAGATTAAGATGTGCATGGGTAAACTCCGGTTGCAGCCTGATGGCGGTCTCGAAAGCCTCCCTTGCCGCTTCAGTTTCGCCATTATTGAGCAAGGCGAGCCCTTTCAGATTGTGGGGCACAGGATTGTCAGGCAGCTTTTTCGCCAGTGCATCAGCCACCGTAATGGCCCGGGTAAAATCCTCATGCTGCAGATAGCCAATCACCAGCATCACTTCGGCCTGCAGCAGGTCCTGGCCAAGATCGACAACCTGCTGTAACTCGACAACCCCTTCCTCTGTGTTGCCCTGCGCCATCATGCCGATAGCAAGCTGAGCGCGAATTGCCGTGGCATCAGGCATAATATCGGTGGCACGCTGCAAGTACTCCAGCCCCCTGTCAGCCTTGCCAGCAGCCATGCAGGCACCACCGAGCAAGGCAAGATACTGGGCATCATCGGTTACCCTGGACACGCCCGGCTCCAGAATCTCGATAGTTTTATCGGGTTCATTAAGTTTCATAAAGATCGCTGCATGCAGCATGTCAGCCTGTTGATTGCCCGAAATTTCATTCCGGTATTTTTCCAGGTGCTGCTCAGCCTGGTTAAACCGGCCTTGCTGGTAAAAAACAATGCCTGCCAGTAAATGGGCAGGCATATAGTCAGGCGCCCTGTTCAGGACTCTTTGCAGCGAATCCTGAGCCGGTTCCAGCTGCTGTTGTTCGAAAAACAACAGCGCCCGGGTGTAATGCACCATGTAGTAATCCTGATATTTCTCCTTTATCCGGTCGATTTCCGCCTGCGCTTCGGCGTATTGACCAAGCCCCATCAAGGTCATCGTTCTGGCTATGCGGGTATTCGTCCGGTCTGGCTCGACAAGCAGGACCTTATCGTATGCGGACAGCGCCGCTTGCAGCTTGCCGTCCAGGCGCAACTGACCACCTTTCATGGCCCAGGCATCAGCATTCTTCGGGGCCACAGTCAGTGCCTTGTCGACCAATGCAACACTGGCCTCGTCATCATTCTCCAACCCGGCAATACGTGCGCGGCCCAGCAGGGCATCGACCGCAGACGGCTCCAGGGCCAGTGCACGGGAGAATGCCTTATCCGCTTTACCCAGCTCCTGCTTCATCAAATATGTCTTGCCATGCAATAACAAAATACCGACCTGAAGCGGTATCGAATCTCCCTCTTCCACGCCAATCTCTTTAAGAATCCTGTCTTCTTCTCCCAACATCAGCCAGACTTTACCCAGCGGCAACAGCACATCATCCCGGG
>Ga0209633_10003932_pt1 | contig 13567 bp, 12 predicted proteins | sample Cruoilmetagenom1_FD_187290 | JGI IMG/M metagenome (GOLD analysis project Ga0209633, IMG submission 187290) | Oil polluted marine microbial communities from Coal Oil Point, Santa Barbara, California, USA - Sample 1 (SPAdes) (version 2) | ecosystem: Environmental > Aquatic > Marine > Oil seeps ... | reverse complement strand
ATATAGTTTCGTCATTAACTGTATCCCATTTTAATCTGGTTGATGGTTGTACCGCACCACCTATCCTAACATTTTTTGGTTCAGCTGGTGCCGCTGCTAAGGATGCCAAAGTAAGTGCATTAACCGCAGTAAGCTTGGCAGCATAATTAAAATCAACAGATTCAATTACATCTCCATAATTGATTCCATTTTCAATTCGAATATCTTGGTGCTGCTCATTATAATTTTCATGTGTCTCCATAATGCGGACTCCCGTAAAACCTGCATCATTAAAAGGCCTGTGATGACCACCTCTACCAAATCTATCTAATCTATAGATCATAATAGCATCTAAATTAGTCATATATTTATCAGTGAGTCTATCAACATATCTGGCTAATTGTCTTGACGGTCCATCAATTTCTCCACCATAATAACGCATACCTCTCTTTTCGTTATCAGACATTTCCATTGAAATTGCTTCTGAAAAAACCCTGAAAGTACTATTATCAATTACTCCATCAATTCCGTGAATATTACCAATCATATCATTATTTAAAACGCCGATAATGTCCCAACCCTCTTCTTTTGCCACTTTTGCCATATGCTGTCCACCGTATAAGCCTTGTTCTTCGCCGGAAAGTCCAACATATATGATAGAAACCGGAAATTTATATTTACTTAATATCCTTGCGGCCTCAATAGTACCGGCCATTCCTGAAGCATTATCATTAGCACCGGGAGCATCTGAAGTGAAGTTATTAGGATCTGAAACTCTAGAGTCAATATCACCTGACATAATCACATATCTATTCGGAAATGTTGTTCCTCTTTGAATGGCCAATACATTAACCACCCATGTATCTTTAATAATTCTTCGATCATTTTTAGCTACCAGATTTCTTTGATAACTCACTTCTAAACAATTGTTACAAATAGCCGAAATGTTATCAAATTCTGACTTTATCCAACGTCTGGCTGCACCAATACCTCTTGTCTGCGAAATGGTATCTGATAAAGTGTGACGCGTACCAAAACTTACTAATTTACGAATGTCTTCTTCAATACGCTCTGCTGAAGGAGCGGTTGCTATTTCTGTTAACATCTTTGAAACTTCACTTTGAGCAAATGAAATTGTTGAAATTAATAAGGCTAATAAAGTTATTTTTGTTTTCATTATTTATTGATTTATTTTGAATACTAAGTGTTCCTATTAAGCAAATTATATGGTGTTTTAAAAAAACATCTAAATTTACAAGGAAATAATTATATTAGATATACAAAATAGATTTACATTATGAGAAAAATTACGCTATTACTCTTTGTTTTTATTTCTTATTCAATTTTAGCACAAAATGACATTAATTCAAAGTTTTGGGGTAATGTTCGTTTTGGTGGTGGTTTAGGACTAAGTTTTGGTTCTAATCAGACGACTATTTCAATTGCACCAAGTGCAATTTACGAGTTCGATGAAATGTTTGCCCTTGGTGTTGGGACTAGTTATTTGTATGCGAAAAATTATGATTTTAAATCTAACGTCTATGGTTTAAGTTTAATTTCATTGTTTAACCCTTTTGAAGAATTTCAACTTTCTGCTGAGTTTGAACAGCTTTTTGTAAATCAAAAGTTATTAGGGTTTGAGGATAATAACTTTGATTATCCTGCTTTGTACTTAGGTGCGGCTTATAGAGTGGGGCGATTTTCTGCCGGTGTTCGTTATGATGCATTATATGATGTAAATAAAAATATTTATGCTTCTCCGTGGTCGCCTATAGTGCGGTTTTATTTTTAATCATTTTTTGTCATTCCTGCGAAGGCAGGTATCTAGTTTTTTTATAAAAAAGATCATTAATTCACTATTTTTAACTTTTTAGGATAAACAATATTCTTCTTAACATTTTATATATCATATTTCTCTGGATTCCTGCCTTCGCAGGAATGACAGTATGCTAAATTTTTAAACTCATCAAGGTATTTAATAATTTTTCTAACATCTTATCATTAAAATCAAGATGAGTTACAATTCGTAATTTACCTTCTCCCATTCCTGAAATTAAAATGTTCTGTTCTTTTAATTTACTTACAAAATCATCATCATTAATATGATCTGAAGTATAGAAAATAATAATATTTGTTTCTACAGGTTCAACCTTTTTTATAAACTGACTTGCTTCTAATGTATCAGCAATTATTTTTGCCTTTGAATGATCTTCTGCAAGTCTTTCGATATGATGGTCTAAAGCATATATTCCGGCAGCAGCCAAATATCCAACCTGACGCATGGCACCTCCAAATAACTTACGGATACGTAATGCTTTATTAATATGTTTTTTACTTCCTAGTAAAATTGATCCTATAGGACAACCCAATCCTTTTGACAAACAAATTGAAATGGTATCAAACAATTCTCCGTATTGCTTTGGTTTCTCATCTTTAGCCACCATAGCATTAAACAAACGAGCACCGTCTAAATGAAATACCAAATCGTTTTCAATACAAATTTGTTTAATTCTTTTAATTTCTTCGAGATCCCAGCATGCACCGCCACCTTTATTTGTAGTATTTTCAATACTAACCAAACACGATTTTGCAAGATGTATGTTATTTGGATCATTTATGAATTGCTTTACTTGCTCGGCTTTAAACATACCTCTATCACCATCAATTAAAGCGGAAGAAACTCCTGAATTTGCTGCAGCTCCTCCACCTTCAAAATTATAAACATGTGCCCATTTATCACAAATTAATTGATCACCAGGCTGCGTATGCAAATTTATTGCCGCTTGATTTGCCATTGTACCAGAAGGAAAAAATAAGGCAGCTTCCTTTCCAAACAATTTTGCTGCTTTTTCTTGTAAAAAATTAACCGTAGGATCGGCATTAAAAACATCATCACCTACTTCAGCATTTAACATAGCATCTAACATACCTTTTGTAGGTTTTGTTACCGTATCACTTATTAAGTTTATCATCATAATATTAAATTATTTGTCAGTATTATAAGTATCAAAATTTGCAATATAGTCTTCAAGATTTTCTGTTAGCATTCTTTTATACTCATCAACAAAATATTTAATTGTTCTTTGTTTTGCTCCTGCCATATCTTCTCTATTTTTCCACCCACATGCACTTATCCAGGCGTTAAAACGAGTAGAACTATACATCATTGAAGCACCCACTTGGCCCATAGTCGCATCATTGAGTTGTGTATTGGATAAACTTATATGCTCATCAGCTCTTTCAAAGTATTTATCATATCTATATCATTCATTTTATATTCTTAATAATTTGGTTAAATATTGATTCTATATATATAAGCTTCTTGCTATTCCATCCCAATTGGTGAACCGTCAGGAATTTTTGGAACTTTAGTTTTTATATACTTTGATGGATTCTTTTTAAAACTCTCAATACTTTTGATCAACTCTAAATCATACATTTTTTGAACACCATTTGATTTTTTAGTTCTTAAAAAAGTGCCTATTTCAGTTAATTTTGAATTAACAATGGCGTTTATTTGGATGTAATTTTCTCGATTAGCGACTAAACTAAATAAATGATTTATCACCTGCTTATTCACTATATTCTGTAACTCTTGATGATAAGTGTCTTTATGGGATTTCTTGATAGAATTTTTTATTAAAGTGTTAATTAATTCATCTAATCCTAATTGACTGTTATCTAAACTTTTATGTTGTATAAGTCTTGAAGCTCTTTCATTATACAATAGAAATTCTAAAGTCATATCTGAGGCTGTTTCCACAGCTCCAAAAGGATCAAAAGATACGCCGTTTTTACTTTTAAATGATTCCCTACTTCTATTATACCCGATAGCTCTTGGTGGGAACAACGATAATTTTTGTTTAGGAACAGCAATTGTATTCACATCTATTGTTTTTAATAAGGCATGTAATGCTTTGCGTTCCGTTTTGCCATCTACTCGTTTTACAATAGTCTGACCATCTCCTTTTGTTGCATAGTTATAATCTAATCCACCAATTAATTTTGAAACTGCCTCAGTTTGATATCTATGAAAGAAATACAAAGGCACAAAAACATCCTCTAACACAGAATACGGTTCTGTACTTTTGATATTATCAACAGAAAAATTTTCAATAGCTTTTTTACGGATTGCCAACAAATTGTTTAATTCTTCAGAAAGGTCGCTACCATTATCCCATAAGTGACCATAAGCATGGGCTCCACCTTTAGGTCTTGCATCTTGATCAGAAATAAATCTCAATCCTTTAGTAAAAGCATCATTTAGTATTTTCTTTAACTCGTTTTTTTCATCAGTAACAAAATCTTGATACGCATAAGCCACAGTCACTTTATCCCACATGCCAATCCCGACAGCATAAGCTTCAGAAAAATCAATTTTACCATCTTTCATTTTCAATTGTGGATGAGGATAATCCATCACAGAGGATCTGTCATTTGTGCTGGCAGCAAAATTATGCGTAAAACCAATAGTATGCCCAACTTCGTGAGCAGCCAATTGACGAATTCTTGCCAATGCCATTTTTAATGCGAAATCATCGTCAGTATCGTTAACGGCATAAGGTGCTTGGAGTGCCTGTGCAATCAGAAAATCCTGTCTGATTCTCAATGATCCCAAACTAACATGGCCTTTAATAATTTCACCTGTTCTAGGATCAGAAATACTGGCGCCATAACTCCACCCTCTCGTAGAACGATGTACCCACTGAATTACATTATATCGCAAATCTAAAGGGTCAACGCCTTCAGGTAAAAGTTTTACTTGAAATGCATCTTTATATCCAATAGCCTCAAAAGCTTGATTCCACCAACTCGCTCCTTCCATTAATGCTGACCTTACCGGTTCAGGAGCGCCTCTATCTAGATAATAAATGATCGGTTCCATGGCTTCACTGATTACAGCAGTAGGGTCTTTCTTTTCTAATCGATGACGATAAATAAATCTTTTTACAATGGACTGATTTACAGGCGTTGCATAATCTAAATAAGACATCGGGTAAGCACCTGAACGTGCGTCAAAAATCCTTTTTTTATAGTTATTATCAGGTAATTCAACAAAAGAATGGTGTTGATGAACTGTAATTGAAGAAGCGTCTGGTGTTACACTTCTAATATTAAAACCCTTTGGTTTACCAATGAAAGTTAATAGTACATCAAATTCAACATTCTTAGGAAATGCCTTTGTTCGTTCTAAATTAAATGCGCTTCTTGTTTTGTCTAATTTATAATTGCCTTGTTTATATTCTTCAAGTCTATTTACAACACCATGTGCATCTCTAATGAAAAAATTAGTTGCATCAACCAAAAAAACATTTTCTTTTTGCTCTTTAATTACAAATCCAAATAAAACAGATTTTGCAAAAGCTTCTTCTATAGATTTAATTTCATCATCATTCTTTGAAATTGCTCTATATTTCTGATTAGGTTGAATAAGCAATATTTTGTTTCCTGCTTTATGGAATTTCACCACTACACCACCTCCTAATTGTCCACGGTCTAATCCGATATCATTCGAACCAATCCCTTCCGATAAGGCCTTTACATACAAGAATTCTTTATCAATTTTATCTACTTCTAAATATACCTTATCATCAGCGGTGTCATAATAAAAATTGAAATATCCATTATACTTGGTTACCGTTTGTATATCTTTAAAAAATTGGGCAAAACCATACTGAAAAAATAGTACAGTGATAAGGAGGAGGGTTAGTTTTCTCATTTTAATTAAATTTTGTCTAAAATTATAAAATAACTATGACAAAATCGGTACATTTAAAAATATCTAATCTTAATTTTTAGCCTATTTTTGCTTTTAGAAATAAATGAATTTATAGTATTCACTTTACATGATTACACAAGAAAATATAAAAAAAATTAATGAGCGCGTAGAAAAGCTAAAAAGCTATCTCAGAATAGACCAGAAACTCATTGAAATTTCTAATGAAGAAGAAAAGGCTTCAAATCCTGATTTTTGGACCAAACCCAGGGAAGCTGAAGTTTTAATGAAAGCTTTACGCTCAAAGAAAAAATGGGTAGAAGATTTTGAAACTGTGAAGAATGATAGTGAAGAATTACAAATTATATACGATTTCTACAAGGAAGAAGAAGCTTCTGAGGAAGAAACCATGAAAATTTATAACAAAACAATTGGTCTTTTAGAAAGTTTAGAATTCAAAAATATGCTTTCAGATGAAGGCGATAATCTAAGTGCTGTTCTTCAAATTACGGCTGGTGCAGGTGGTACTGAAAGTTGTGACTGGGCTGCTATGCTAATGCGAATGTATTTAATGTGGAGTGAAAAGCAAGGTTATAAAGTAAAAGAGTTAAATAATCAAGCCGGTGATGTAGCGGGTATAAAAACGGTTACTTTAGAGATAGATGGCGAATTTGCTTTCGGATATCTAAAAGGAGAAAATGGTGTACATCGTTTGGTCCGTATATCTCCATTTGACAGCAATGCAAAACGTCATACCTCTTTTGCATCTGTATATGTTTATCCTTTAGCGGATGATAGTATAGAAATAGATATTAATCCTGCAGATATTTCATGGGATTTTGCCCGATCTGGTGGTGCCGGTGGTCAGAATGTAAATAAAGTTGAAACAAAAGCAATATTAACACATCATCCTTCAGGGATCGTTATACACAATTCTGAAACCCGTTCTCAGTTAGAAAACCGAGAAAAAGCGATGTTGATGTTAAAATCTCAATTGTATGAAATTGAATTGCAAAAGCAACGTGAAAAACGAAACGAAATTGAAGCGGGCAAAATGAAAATTGATTTTGGTTCCCAAATACGCAACTATGTAATGCATCCCTATAAGTTAGTGAAAGATGTACGTACAGCACATGAAACCGGTAATGTTGACGCTGTAATGAATGGTGATATTGATGAATTTTTAAAAGCTTTTTTAATGGCTGCCGGACAGAAAGAAAGTTAATATGCATCGTCAATAAGAATACTGTTTTAAATATAATTATGAATAAAATAGTACGATCATCTTCGATTTAGGTGGTGTGCTGATAGATTGGAATCCTAAATATGTTTATAGAGAGGTTTTTAATGGTGATGAAGAAAAAGTAGACTGGTTTTTAAATACGATCTGTACTTCTGACTGGAATGTCGCACATGATGCCGGAAGAAAATTAAAGGATGGTACGGAATTACTCGTAAAACAATTCCCTCAATATGAGACATGGATCCGAATCTATTACGATAGGTGGGCAGATATGTTAGGCGGTCCCATAAAAGAAACTGTTTCTTTGCTTGAGAACCTTAAAAAGGTTAATACACATAAATTATATGCTTTGACCAATTGGAGTGCTGAAACGTTTCCTGTGGCTATAGAGCGATATAATTTTTTACAATATTTTGAAGGGATTCTAGTATCTGGTGAAGAAAAGACCAGAAAACCATTTAAAAAGATCTATGAATTGATGTTAGATCGTTATCAATTAAAGGCGGCTTCCAGTATTTTTATAGATGATAATTATGAAAATGTAACAGCTGCAGAAAATGTTGGGATAACAGGAATTCATTTTAAAAATGCAAAACAACTTAAAAGTGAATTAATTAGTCTAAACGTGCCTCTAATCTAGGTATTCTATACTTTATTTTTAATTGTTGCACGCCCCATTCCTTTGCTTTTTTCACATCAACCCCCATGTAAATATCAATCTGATTTCTTTTTCGTCTATGCATTTTATCTTTCACAAAGTAAATACCTTCCAACCCTTCCAATTGGATTAATGTGTTGTGCTTTAAACCCAATTTAATCAAGTCTCGAGATACAGCTATTGATTTCATTCCCGGTTTCAAGCTATCTCCCCAAGCTGCAATTTCAGGATTTGGAGATGTTTGATATGCCAATGAATTATACGCCGTTACCTTTACTGTTATTTCTTTCCAATAATATTTTTCAGGCGCTTTTTGTTTACAGGCACTCAAAAATATAAGAGAGAATAACAAGTAGAAATACTTACTATAATTATGGTTTACTATATTCATGATTTGTCAATCAAATAGATATTACTTTAAACTTAAACGTATTTTTTGTCGTTTTCTGCGCCAAGATGTTGATTGCGATATCAGAAAGTTGTAAAATTCTAGGATAACCGCCAGTGACTTGGCAGTCTCTCATTAATACAATAAGTTCACCTGAAGGCGTAAGTTGCACAGTGCCGGGTAGCACCGCTGAAGTTAACATGGATTGAAAATCATTCGGAATTAATTCCTCCAGCCTATACCCCATCCTGCTATTGTCTTTTGAAATTATAAATTCAGTATTTGCTAACTTCTCTTGTTGTTCTTTACTGAGTAGTTCAAATTCGGGGCCTTTATAAACTTCAATAATTTTTGAATTAAAATGTTCCTTATTAATTTTAACAGAAGAAAAAGGTTTTTTTATAGTAGAACTAAACTTTTCAAAAGGTAAAATATCATTTTTTTGAATGACAAACTGATCAGTAATCTCCCTAAAAAAACTTCTACTATTCAGTACTTTTTGAGTTTTGAATCCGCCCTTCACAGCAAGATAAGATCTTACACCATAAACAGGTTTATCAAATGTTAAGATAGTTCCTTTATCAATATTGATAGCTGTATTTAATGCAATCATCTTACCATTTAATTTAGGTGATAAATTTGCACCTGAGACACATATAATAATTTGATTTTCAAATAAACAGCTAAATTTACTTAAAGTTATTTCTATAACAGCATCCGCATGATTATTGCCTAATATATGATTGCCCAATTTAGCAGAATACAGATCCATTGCACCAGATACCGGCACACCAATATCTCCATATCCAAATCTACCGAGATCTTGAATTGTAGTGTAAAAACCGGATGATATTACTTTAAGCATTTATCAACTTCCTTTCCATTTTATAACTTCCTAAATTTACTTGACTTCTTAACTGTTCAAATTCATCTAAGCCAACCGGCACAAATCTTATTTTATCACCGGATTTTGCAAAACATGGTTCCTTATTTAATCTGGCAAAGAAAGAAATTGGTGATTTTCCTATAATATTCCATCCGCCAGCGCTATTTTGTGGATAAATTCCAGTTTGAGCCCCTCCAATACCAACAGAACCCTTTTCAACGAGTAATCTTGGTTTGCCTTTTCTGGCAAAAATCAAACTTTCATCTAATCCTCCTAAGTATAAAAATCCAGGTAAAAATCCAACAAAATAAACGTTGTAAATTGCCCCTGAATGCCTCAATATTATTTCATCAATACTTATCTTTTTAGAAGTCGATATTTCTACCAGATCTATACCAAATTTTTGATCGTAGCAAATGGGAATATTCCAACAGTAATTTTTTATATTATTATCTACTGAAGATGTCTTATAAATGGATTTTAAGGCTAATATTTCACTATAGATATTTTTTATAGTAGAGTTATATATTATTGTTAATGAGTTGTATGTGTTGATTACATCAACTAATACTTCAATATTATTTTTTGCAATCTTATTTTTGAATTTAATGACATCTTCAAAGATATTTTCGTCAATTTTTGGTGGCCATTCGATTAAAACAGCATACTTTCCGAAGGGTTTATATGTCAAATTATAAGTAGTCAATTATACAATATTTATTCCGTTTTTATGTAGTTTTTTATGCATGAATTTTAAAAGGTTTTTTACGTTTGGATTATCACCATGAATGCAAAAAGTATTTGCAATTATTTCCACTTCTACTCCATCTATAGAAATTAATTTTTGCTCAGTTATCATTTTTAACAAATGCTGTGTCAATTTTTCTTTATTCGTTATAACGGCATTTTTATTTTTTCTGGAAACCAGGGTTAGATCAGAATTATAATTTCTATCTGCAAACGCCTCTAATTTAATATTTAGTCCATTCTTAATAGCGAGTTTTTGAATTGCCGAATTATAAGGAACATATAAAAAAACATCTTCAGCAGTGCTTTTAATGGCATTTATAAGTAATTGAGCTATTTCTTCATTGACAGCTGATAAATTGTATAATGCTCCATGCGCCTTAATGTGGTGTAATTTTCCACCAAATAGTTCAGTATTGTATTTAACCAAATTAATTTGTGCTTCCAAGCTCAACTGTAGCGCATCCGGACTCATATCCATTATTTCTCTTCCAAAGTTTTCTTTATCAGGAAAAGAAGGATGTGCACCTATCTTAACTCGATGATTCAAAGCAAGTTTAACTACTTCAGAAATAGTCTTTTCATCACCAGCATGCTCACCACAAGCTATGCTACAAGAAGAAATATAAGGCATTAGGTCTTTTTCATTGCCCAGACCTTCGCCAACATCGCAGTTTATATCTACAGCATAATTCATTTATAATAAGTTAAACACTTTAAAGATACTTTTTAATCCTAGGAAAATTGTTATCCCCAATATGATAAAGCCTATAACATTCTGGAGTTTAGTATTCTTAAAATTACCCAATAATGCCTGTTTATTCATAATCCATAATAGAAATCCGGCTATAATTGGTAATAAGATACCATTCGCAACTTGAGCAAACTTGATAATTTCAATAGATTTTATCCCCAAAGAAGAAAACAATACACCCAGTAATAATATAAATATCCAGACCGCCCTGAATTTCTTTGATCTTAAATTTGATTTCCATCCTAAACAACCACTCGCAACATAAGCCGCAGCCAATGGTGCAGTAATAGCACTTGTAATTCCTGCAGCAAATAATCCAATAGCAAGAAAATATTTTGCAAAATTTCCAAATAAAGGTTCTAAACCTTTGGCCAGATCGGCTGCATTGTTAATTTCTTGTGTTTGTATTGCTGAAGCAGAAATTATAATACACATAGAAACGATTCCACCCAAAACTACCGCAATTATCGTATCCTTTCTGGCAAATTTTAAATCACTTGTACGCTGCCATTTTTCTTTTGCAAGCGAAGTGTGTAAAAATAAATTATAAGGCACTACAGTAGTTCCTATTAAGCCAATAATTGTTAAAATACTATTATCTGGAAACTTTGGAATGAAAATCCCTTTAAATATTTCTGATAAATTGGGTTTAGTTATTATTGCAGTAACTAAAAATGCTATGCTCATTAAGATAACCAATGAAACCAATGCTTTTTCCAATATTTTGTAATTTCCTATGTAGAGTAAAACAAATGCTAAAATTCCGATAATAATACTAAAGAAATTAACAGAAAGTCCTCCTATTTCTAAGTTCGGATTTCCTGCAATAGTTTCTAAACCTAAAACACCTCCGCTTATATTTCCAGCTTCGTAGGCAGCATTTCCTATAACTATAGCTGAGAGTATTAGTAAAATGGCCAACCCTCTAAAAAAGGGATTCTTAATTTCAGTCCTTATTATCTCTGACAATCCTTTTTGAGATACGATACCTAATCTAGCCGACATTTCTTGCAGTACAATTGTGGCAATTACAGACAAGCCCATTGCCCATAATAAGGCGTATCCAAAATTAACTCCGGCAAGCGTGCATAAAGTGACAGTTCCGGGACCTATAAAAGCCGCAGCTACTAACGGTCCTGGTCCAATATTTTTAAACCATTTGATCATTATTAAATAATGGCGCTCAACAAAAATTAATTTTGAGTTACTTTGTAGTGATCAACTCGTGATTCATCAAATTTATGTTTCTCCTTAGCTTTAGCTAAATCAGTAATTTCGGGTATATTGATGAAGAATTCTGACAATTTATCCAGTATTGGATGTTGATCGTTTGTATTAATCTCTATAATTTTACCATTGACCATTTCAACTATGTAGTTATATCTAGGCGTATCATTGGGTTTTGATTTTTGCTTCCATTTTTGATCTAATGCTTGTAATTGACTTCTGTTTACAATTTTTCTTAGTTCGTATAAATCTTTAGCAGACAATTTACCTGTGAAGTGCCCTTTATATTCTTTTGTAAAAATTCTTCCTTGATAAAATATAGTTCCGTCATTATTAACTTCAACAGACATTGACGGACAGGTACCGAAACATGTTGATGCATGGAATGTCAATTTTTTAAAATTAACTTTTGATATTAAAGCTCCTCTATTATAAAAAATAAATTGGTTCTCTTTTAAAAAAGGACTTGAATTTAATTTGCTGAAATTCTTCTTTCTAATATCTTCCTCCTTATCTATTGGGCTAATAACTAATTTACTCTTATCAAGTCTATTAATTTTGAAGTTAAATTCCTCTATTTTAAAATTAGAACCACCAACTAAATATTTTACCTTAAATGATAATTTTTTATTATCAAGATCAAATATTAATTGTTGTTTGGTATCACTTAAATTTGAAACTACCGAGTCTTTAAAGAAACGTAAATAGTCTAAATCCTTATTAATCCATTCTGTTTTGGTTAATAAAAGAGAATCTGCTGTAGATTGTGCATATGTATTCATAGCGAAGCACAAAATTATAATAATAATTAAGTTTTTCATGGTGAGGGGTAGATTAGATTGCTAATCAAAGATATGAATTTTTTCAGAACTTACCCCAACCAACCTTCTCTATCCAAACTTCTATATTGAATGGCTTCAGAAATATGGTCAGATTTTACATCTTGAGAATCATCCAGATCAGCAATTGTTCTTGAAACCTTTAATATTCTGTCATAAGCTCTCGCCGACAAATTCAAACTTTCCATTGCCGTTTTTAACAAATGTTTAGAATCTTCATCTAAAAGGCAATATTTTCTAATTTGTTTTACCGTCATTTGAGCATTATAATGAACCAACTCACTATTAGAAAATCGACTGGTTTGATGTTCTCTTGCCTTCGCAACACGAACTCTTATATCCTTACTTAATTCTCCTTTTCTTTCTTCTGATAACTTATCAAAAGGCACAGGTTGTACTTCTATATGAATATCAATTCTGTCTAACAAGGGACCTGAAACTTTACTTAGATATCGTTGCATTTCGGCAGGAGATGATGTCACATGACCTTCAGTATCGTTAAAATAACCACTCGGACTAGGGTTCATACTCGCCACTAACATAAAACTACTCGGATAGGTCACTGTAAACTTAGCCCTTGATATAGTTACTTCCCTATCCTCTAAGGGTTGACGCATAACTTCTAACACCGTTCTCTTAAATTCAGGTAATTCATCTAAAAATAAAACTCCGTTATGCGATAATGATATTTCTCCAGGTTGCGGATATGCACCTCCACCAACTAATGCTACATCACTAATAGTGTGATGTGGAGAACGAAACGGGCGCTGGCCCATTAAGCCTGAATTCTCTTTGATCCTACCAACAACACTATGAATTTTAGTTGTTTCTAAGGCTTCATGTAAGGTCATAGGAGGCAAAATACTAGGCAACCTTTTCGCTAACATGGTTTTACCTGAACCTGGTGGACCAATTAAAATAATATTATGACCACCGGCTGCCGCAATTTCCATACATCTTTTAATAGATTCTTGTCCTTTTACATCTGAAAAGTCAAACTCAGGATTATCCAGGTTTTCATAAAATTCTTTTCTAGTATCTACAATTAAAGGTTCAAGATTTGACTTTCCTTCGAAAAAATCGATGACTTCTTTGATAGTAGAAACACCATAGACATCTAAATCATCAAC
>Ga0209633_10003930_pt1 | contig 13569 bp, 9 predicted proteins | sample Cruoilmetagenom1_FD_187290 | JGI IMG/M metagenome (GOLD analysis project Ga0209633, IMG submission 187290) | Oil polluted marine microbial communities from Coal Oil Point, Santa Barbara, California, USA - Sample 1 (SPAdes) (version 2) | ecosystem: Environmental > Aquatic > Marine > Oil seeps ... | reverse complement strand
TTAACCAAGGCAATTTAACAGTGGCTTTAGACGTTACCATATCAGATGATTTACGTAAAGAAGGGATTGCGAGAGAATTAGTAAATAGAATTCAAAATTTACGAAAAGAATCAGGCTTAGATGTCACCGATAAAATAGTATTAAAAGTTGAAAAAGATGGATTTGTAGAAAATGCAATTCTAGAGAATACAGTATATATTAAAAGCGAAACTTTAACAGATGAATTACTGTTAGAAGATGAAGTAAAAAATGGTATAGAAATTGCTTTTGATGAAGTAAATACCAAATTATTAATTGAAAAAATTTAAAACATGATTGAGAATAAAATAAAATACTCAGATAAAGAATTACAAGAATTCAAAGAAATTATCTTAAAAAAAATAGAGACCGCGCAAGAAGATCTAGCAATGATACGTAGTGCTTATATGAATGACAGTAATAATGGTACTGATGATACCTCGCCTACATTCAAAGCTTTTGAAGAAGGGTCTGAAACGATGTCAAAAGAATCTAATGTAAAATTAGCTATCCGTCAAGAAAAATTTATAAGAGATTTGCAAAATGCATTGTTGCGTATTGAAAATAAAAACTATGGCATATGTCGCGTAACGGGTAAACTTATTCAAAAAGAAAGATTGAAGTTAGTACCTCATGCTACATTGAGTATTGAAGCGAAAAGAACGCAGAAGTAAAAACAAAAAAGTTGTCTAAAAAGTTATTACTCAACTTAATTGCCTCCTTTTACAAAGTCGAAAGGTTCTTATTTTTGACAATTTAAAGTTATCGATTGCAATTAAATTGACGCTAGAAGTTACTTTTTCGGACAATCTCTATTTATATTAGCCAAAAATTTATAAATAGCCGTATTAGTCAATAATAATATTATTTTTGTTGAACTAAAAAAATCAATCAGACTTCTAAATGAAGAAAGCCATATTCATCATTATAATTATACTTTTTCTAGATCAGTTTAGTAAAATTTGGTTAAAAACCCATTTTGTATTAGGTGAAGAAGTTAATGTGTTAGGCTTAGAGTGGTTTCGTATTCATTTTTTAGAAAATTACGGAATGGCTTGGGGTACTGAATTTGGCGGCAAAAACGGCAAACTTTTTTTAACTTCTTTTCGTTTAGTAGCCATCATTGGTATTGGTTATTGGTTACATTCTGCAGTAAAGAGTAATGCACATAAAATTTTGGTAGTGGCTATCGCCTTTATTTTTGCGGGGGCACTAGGTAATATTTTTGACTCAGTTTTTTATGGTGTATTTTTTAGTGATAGTAACGGGCATGTAGCTACTTTCTTACCAGATGGTGGTGGGTACAGTTCTTTTTTTCATGGTAAAGTAGTTGATTTGTTTTATTTTCCTATTATTGAAAATGCAGAATTGCCTTCATGGATACCTTCAATAAATTTCAATTGGCCCGATTGGTTACCATTTTTGGGGGGTAAAAACTTTTCATTATTTGTAGATAGGCATTTTACTTTTTTCCAATATGTATTTAATGTAGCCGATGCTGCTATTACAGCTGGAGTAAGTTTATTATTAATATTTAATAAAAAAGCATTTCCTAAAAAGGAAGAAGAACCTACAGACCATATTGTACCACCGGTTGTGGTGCAACATTATGAAAAACCAAAGATGTAAAATGGCAATAAGAAGTTTATTTCCTTAACTTCGCGTAATGGCACCTTCTGATCTAGAATTACAACTTAAAACGCTTCCAACCCAACCCGGAGTGTATCAATATTTTGATAAAGAAGATGTTATTTTATATATAGGCAAGGCTAAAAATTTAAAAAAAAGAGTTAGTTCTTACTTTACTAAAAAACATGAAAATGGAAAAACCAATATTCTAGTAAAGAAAATTGCATCGATCAAACATATTGTTGTTGAAACAGAAACAGATGCCCTATTATTAGAGAATAATCTGATAAAAAAATACCAACCTCGCTATAATATACTTTTAAAAGATGATAAGACCTATCCTTGGATCTGTATCAAAAAAGAAGCTTTCCCTAGAGTTTTTTTAACTAGAAACGTCATTAAAGATGGTTCAGAATATTTCGGACCGTACACTTCTGTTAGAACGGTTAGAGCACTATTATCCTTAATTAAAGAGTTGTATCCGTTACGAACTTGTGCATATGTATTGTCTGAAAAAAATATCCAAAATAAGAAATATAAAGTTTGTTTAGAATATCATATTAAAAATTGTTTAGGGGCTTGTGAAAGTTTACAAACCGAAACCGACTATTTAGAAGATATTAAAGAAATTAGAAATATTATTAAGGGTAATTTTAAAGATTCGTTACAAAAATTTAAAAATTTGATGTTAGATTTTGCTGAAAGAACTGAATTTGAAGAAGCGCAGAAAATCAAAGAGAAAATAGATTTATTAACTAATTATCAGTCAAAATCAACGGTTGTAAATCCTTCTATTACAAATGTGGATGTGTTTTCTATTATTTCTGATGAAAGTTTTGCGTATGTCAATTTTTTTAAAATAAATAATGGCGCTATCATTCAATCTCATACCATAGAAATCAAAAAGAAATTGGATGAAGATGATAAACATTTATTAGAATTGGCAATAGTAGAAATCAGACAACGATTTACTTCACAATCAAAAGAAATTTATGTGCCTTTCAAAGTAAATGTTGGAGATGCAATTAAAGTTACAGTACCAAAATTAGGTGATAAAAAACGCATTGTAGAATTGTCTTTACGCAATGCTAAATATTTTAGACAAGAACGTTTTAAACAATTAAAAATAGTTGATCCTGATAGGCATACCAATAGAATAATGGCACAAATGCAAAAAGATTTGCGTTTGCCTAAAGAACCACGTAATATTGAGTGTTTTGATAATTCTAATATTCAAGGTACACATCCGGTAGCTTCTTGTGTGGTTTTTAAAAACGGAAAACCTAGTAAAAAAGAGTATAGAAAATTCAATATTAAAACAGTTGAAGGACCAGACGATTTTGGTTCAATGGAAGAAGTTGTACATCGAAGGTACAAACGTTTGTTAGATGAAGGACAAGAACTGCCTCAGTTAATAGTTATAGATGGAGGTAAAGGTCAATTGTCATCAGCATTGAAGAGCTTAGATGTATTGGGTTTGCGAAAAAAAATAGCAATTATAGGCATTGCAAAACGATTAGAAGAGATTTTTTATCCTGATGACCCTATTCCGTTGTATTTAGATAAAAAGTCTGAAACATTGAAAATCATTCAACAATTGCGTAATGAAGCACATCGTTTTGCTATTACATTTCATAGAAATAAACGAAGTAAAAGTGCTATTCAGACTGAATTGGAACAAATTCCCGGTATTGGTGAGCAAACTGTTGTAACTTTGTTAAAACATTTTAAATCAGCTAAACGAGTTGCTGACGCTTCAAATGCTGAATTAGAGAAAATTGTAGGAGTTTCTCGCGCAACCAAAGTATATAATCATTATCATACTAAAGAGTAATTATTACCAAGCTATGTTAAAGAATCTTGTTATCATTTTATTGTTGTTGCAAACGCACTGTATGCTTTCTCAAGAAGAAACTACACAACAAGAAGATATAAAAGTAGGTTTGGTGTTAAGTGGTGGTGGTGCAAAAGGACTTGCGCACATTGGAGTGTTGAAAGTGCTAGAAGAGGCTGGTGTAAGAATAGATTATATAGGTGGTACAAGTATGGGCGCTATGATAGGAGCTTTGTATTCATCTGGTTATTCGGCATATGAATTGGATTCTATAATTACTTCATTTGATTATACTCAATTGATGCAAGATAAATTGCCCAGAAAATCAAAATCTATTTATCAGAAAGGAAATACTGAAAAATACGCTATAACATTACCCATAAAAAATGGAAGTATTGCGTTGCCATCTGCCGTTTCAAAAGGACAAAATGTGTTTAATTTATTGTCACAGTTAACAGAACATGTACACGAGGTAGATGATTTTTCAAAATTACCAATTCCGTTTTTCTGTGTTGCAACTAATTTAGAAACTGGAAATGCCGAAGTATTAGAAACAGGGTTCTTGCCTCAAGCCATAAGAGCAAGTGGCTCGTTTCCTACATTATTGGGTCCCGTTGAGATAGATGGTAAATTGTTGACCGATGGAGGCGTTGTAAATAATTTTCCGGTTGATATAATGAGACAAAAAGGAATTGATTTTATTATCGGTGTTGATGTTCAAGATAAATTAAAAGATAAAGAGGGTTTAAATTCCGCTCCAGACATTTTAATGCAAATTGTCAGTTTTCAAATGTATGACGATGTTGAACAGAAATTGAAAGAAACAGATTTGTATATGCATCCTGATATTAGTAATTATAATGTGGTTTCATTTGATCTAACTGAAGAAATTATAACTAAAGGTGAAGAGGTTGCTACCAAACAAATTACGAATTTAAAGCAAATTGCTAAAAGGCAGAAAGCAAAGGCATTGAATAAAATGAGTAAGTCTCTTGTGAAAAAAGAAAAGTTATATATAAACGGAATAAAAATTTCTGGAAATAAAAACTATACCAACGAATACATTTTAGGAAAATTAAATGTAGAGGAGATCGGTTATATTACTTATAAAAAATTTAATGAAGGCATTAATAGTTTATCGGCAACAGGTAATTTTGAAAGTATCAATTATAAATTTGTAAAAAACGATACAGGTACTGAAATACATTTACATATAAAAGAAGAAGAAATATCTACTTTTTTGCAATTGGGAATTCATTTTGACGATTTATATAAGACAGGCGTATTGTTAAATGTAACGTCTAAACATGTTCTTTTTAAAAACGATTTACTCTCAGCCGATTTAATTTTAGGAGATAATATTAGATATAATATTGATTACTTTATTGATAATGGGTTTCATTGGAGTTATGGTGTGAATACTAGGTATAATGGTTTTAACGAGAGTTTTTTTATAGATGTTGATGAGCTTTCAGAGGTACTAGTTAAAACTCCTATAGAATATAATGATTTTACAACACAGCTTTTTTTGCAAACAGCATTTAATAAAAATATTGCATTACGTATTGGAGCTGAACATAAAAATTTAAGAGTATTTACTGAGAGTCTTGTGAATAATGAAATCACTAAAAACTATTTTGATAAGAATAATTATACTGGTGCTTTTGCGAAATTACAACTAGATACCTATGATAAAAACTACTTTACTAAAAAGGGTGTTTTTTTGGATGTAAATTATAAAACATATTTATTGTCATCAGATTTTAATAATGATTTTACTCCTTTTTCTCAACTAAACGGTACATTAGGATATGCTCATACTTTTTTCGACAAACTAACCTTTCATTATATTTCTGAAGCTGGTATTACAATAGGAGATAATGTCAATGGAATTTTCGATTATTTATTGGGCGGAAATAATGAGAATTTTGTAAATAATTTTGTTCCTTTTTATGGATATGAAGTGGGTGAATTGAGCGAAAATGCTTTTTTAAAATCTACCCTGACATTTCGCTATGAAATGTTTAAAAAGAATTATGTATCCTTTACAGGAAATTTTGCCAGAGTAGATAATGACTTATTTAATAAAGGAGATATATTTGCAAACACAAAATCAGGTTATGCTATTGGATACGGATTAGATTCTTTTATCGGCCCCGTTGAATTAAAATATACCTGGTCTCCTGACACCAAACAAAATCACTGGTTTTTTAATCTTGGATTTTGGTTTTAAGTACTATTCAACAGGTATTTTCGTAGTATTTACATAACGTTTAAAAATTTTTGCTTTAAAATTTGTAAGTAAACTTAATAAAACGGGAACAATTATCAAGGTTAAAAAAGTAGCAAAAGTTAATCCAAAAATAATGGTCCAAGACATGGGCCCCCAAAAGGCAACATTTTCACCTCCTATATAGAACTGAGGATCAAATTCAGTAAACAAAGTCATAAAATTTATATTGATACCAATAGCCAGCGGTAATAAACCTAAAATTGTAGTTATGGCAGTAAGTAAAACGGGTCTTAAACGTGTTTTACCACCCTCTACAATACTTTCATAAATTAACTCTTTAGTATATGCATTTTCAGAAAAACCATATTCTAGACGTTTCCGTTTCATTATTAGTAAAGTATAATCAATGAGAACAATGGCATTATTTACAACAATACCGGCTAGTGAAATGATACCAATCATAGTCATCATAACAACAAATTCCATTCTAAAAACTATTAAACCTAATAGCACTCCAATTAAGCTTAATATTACAGCTAATGAAATAATAACCGGAGTTGAAGTTGAATTAAACTGGCCTACAAGGATTAAGAAAATTAAAAATACAGCAATTAATAAAGCCTTACTTAAAAAGGCCATTTCTTCGGCTTGTTTTTCTTGTTCTCCTGTAAAAGAAAATGAAACCCCTTTGGGTAATGTGTAATTTTCTAAAACCTTTTTAATTTGATCATTTAATTCGGTTGCATTATAATTCTCTAACACATTTGAAAAAATAGTAATAACCCTATTTAAATCTTTACGTTTTACAGCACTAAAAGTTGAAGAAGTTTCTGCGTGCGCAATTGCAGAAATTGGAATTTGTACTATTTTACCCGAAGCTTGATCTCTAAATGTAATTTTCTGATTTATCAAAGCATCTTTATTATACCTGTATTTATCCATTAATCTAATGTTAATAGGATAATCATCTTCACCATCCTTGAAGGTAGAAACTTCTTTACCGAAGAGTGATGTCCTTAATACATCACCAACCTGACCTGTAGAAATATTCAATCTACGCGCTTTTTGTCTATCTATTACAATAGGGAGTTCAGGTTTGCCTTGTTCTACATCTAATTTTAAATCTTCAATTCCTAAAATATTAGCATTATTAATAAATTGCCTGATATCGTCAGCAGCATACAATAACTGTTCGTAGTCCTCTCCTGTTACTTCAATATTTATAGGAGCTCCTGTTGGAGGTCCGTCAGAAGGGCGGTCAACAGTTATATTTACTCCGGGAAAACCATACAACAATTCTCTTATTTCAATCAAGACATCGTTTGTATTCGTACCATCTCTATCAATAAATTTTACAAAATCAACAGTAATACGAGCTTTATTGGGTGTTGTTCCACCTTGTTGACCTTGATTAGGATCGGCTGTGCCTTCACCAACTTGACCGATTACAGAAGTGATTAAAAAATTATCTCCGTTCACCTCGTACTTTTTTAAATGATTTTGAATTTTATTTTCAATTTCTTTAGAAAGTTTATTTGTTACCTCTATGTCAGTACCAATAGGATATTCTAAATAAACATATACTTGTTTTGGTGGTGTTTCTGGGAAGAAAAGTACTTTTGGTGGAAAGGCTGCAAATAGTATAAATGATAGAATTAATAAGCCAAAGGTTCCAAATACAAATAAGGAAGGCCTATTACCATACAATGCAAATTTTAAAGTACTTTCATAAATGCGCTCTAATTTTGGCAATAGCTTGTTTTGAAACCATGACGTAGCTGGCGTTAATAATTTGGTATTGATAATTCTTAATAGGCCCGCTAGTATTAATAATAAACCGATAGCATTTAACCCTTTCATTTCTGAAACTTTCCCAGCAACTATAAATAATACACCAATACCAATGAGGAGTATACTATATTTTAAAAGTCTTTTAAAATCAACTTCATCTTCTTTAATTTTCATATAAACAGAAGTTAACATGGGGTTGATAAACAAAGCAACAAATAAGGAAGAACCCAATACAATAATTAAGGTAATGGGTAGGTATTTCATAAATTCACCCATCATACCTGGCCAAAATGCTAAGGGTAAAAAAGCAGCTAAAGTAGTTGCCGTAGATGCAATAATTGGCATTGCTACTTCACCAACACCAAACCTTGCAGCATCAATTTTTGAGTTCCCTTCATCTAATAACCTATACACGTTCTCTACTACCACAATACCATTATCCACCAGCATACCTAAGGCTAAAACCAATGAGAATAGTACCATCATGTTTAATGTTACTCCTAATGCATTTAAAATGATAAATGATATAAACATAGATAAGGGTATCGCGATACCCACAAAAAGTGCATTCCTGACTCCTAAAAAGAAAAGGAGCACTATTACTACTAATATAACACCTAAAATAATACTGTTTTCTAAATCGGCGACCATTGTTTTGGTGTCATTGGTCATGTCATTTGTTTTAGAAATATACAAGTTAGAAGGAAAATGAGATGCTTTGGCTTTAACAAGAATTGAATCAATTTGAGTTGAAGCATTGATTAGGTTTTCGCCACCTCGTTTGGTTACATCTAACATCACAACAGGATGTGAAAACTCACGAGCATAATTGTCCTTTTCTTGTTCTTTAAAACGGATTATACCAATATCTCTAAGATAAACGATATTCCCATTTTCTTGTTTTACGATTATATTTTCAATCTCTTTTGCAGACTTAAATTCACCGATCACACGCACATTTCTTCGCAATCCGTTTTCTAATAAATCACCTCCAGAAATTGTCATATTTTCATTTTGGATAGCGCCACCGATATCATTAAAACTAATTTCAGAAGTTTGCATTTTATAGAGATCAACACTAATTTCTATCTCTTTGTCTTGAATGCCTCTAATATCAACTTTCGATATTTCAGGCACTTTTTCGATTTCATCTTCTAAATACTCGCCATATTCTTTAAGTTGATCCATAGAAAATTCACCAGAGAGATTAATGTTCATAATAGGCATTAATTCAGCAAAGTTTAATTCTTGTACAGTAGGATCGGCGGGTAAATCTTTAGGGAAATCTTTATCAGACATTGCAGCATCAACTTTGTCTTTTACCTTTCGAAGTGCTTCGGTAGGTGTTACACTAAAATCGAATTTTACCTGTATAGACGAAAACCCTTCGATAGATGTAGACACAATTTCATCGACACCAGAAATTCCGTTTATTTCTTTTTCTATTGGACGGGTTATTAATTTTTCAATATCGAGGGCAGAATTTCCAGGGTAGGGTGTAGCTACATAAATCTCGGGAACCACAATTTCGGGAAATGCCTCTCTAGGCATACTTTGATATGCAAAAATACCAGCAAAAAATATCATTGCAATTATTACAAACACGGTCATTTTATTATAAATTGACCAAGTTGATAATTTAAATTCTCTTTCTACTTTGCTCATAATTTTATAAAGGTTGCTTAGTAGTTGTATCAACAGCTTCGCCTGCTTTCACAAGCCTGGTACCAGTATCAATCAATATGTCATTTTCAGACAATCCATTACTTATAAAAACTTCATGATTATATTCATTACCAATATCTACTAATTTTTTCGTCACAATTTTTTCTTCTGTCCTAGTATCGAGTACAAAAACATAATTATTGCCATTTTGGTCTTGTTGCACTAACGTAGAAGGGATGATAATTCCTTCTGATTCAAAATCTAATATTTTTAAATCTGCTAATAAATTGGGTTTGATGAGTCTATCTGTATTTGAAATATTAATTCGGGTTTTAAAACTGCGATTATCCGGATTTATATAATTTCCAATTTGTGTAATTTTAGAGTCTATTCTTTTGTTGATGGATGGGAAATAAATATTTGCTTCAGTACCAATTTTTATAGTAGGTAAATACGTTTCAGTTATTTCTGCTTCAACGTATACTTTTTTTAAATTTAGTAAACGAATTACAGGCATTTGAGAGCTCGTTAATTCACCAATTTTAGGAAAAATTTCATCAACTACTCCGCTAAATGGAGCAATTATTTTCATTTTACGAGCTTGTGTTCTCAGGCTTGCTAAGTTATTTTCTAAATTTTCTTTTTGAGATTTTGCTTGTAAAAATTGCATTTCTGAACCTATTTTTTGTTTCCATAATCGTTCTTGACGATCGAAAGTGGTCTTGGCTAATGCTAACTGAGTATTAAGTTGTGTAATATTATTTCTAACAGTAGAATCATCTAGTTGAACCAATGTCTGTCCTCTAGAAACTTGTTGCCCTTCTTTAACATAAATTGCCTTAACGGTACCACCTAATTCTGGTCTTATTTCAATATTTTTATCAGCTTTTACAATACCTTGAATCTCAACAAAATGTTTAAAAATTCCTTTTTTCACGGGTAATACCGTTACTATCTGTAATTTTTTACTCTTATCCAGTTTTGAGAGTGCAGCATCAATAGTTTTTAGTTTTTGGTTTAAACTATCAATTTGGGTTTTTAAATTACTTTTCTGTAATTGTAGCTCTTGAATATTTTCAGAAACTACTTCTTTTTTTTCACAAGAAGTAATTGTAAAGAATAGAATAACAAGTATGGTATATAAACGTTTCATCTTTTATTTTTTATAAATTAATTTTGAATCGGCAGGATCATCATCATTCTGAGCGATTTTATTTAATAATACTTCTAATTCAGCTTTTGTTGTAATAACATTTAACATTGATTGTAAATACTCTTGTTGAGTTGCGTATAATTGAATTTGTGCTTGTCTTAATTCAAAACTTGTAGCAATACCTTCAGTATATTTCACTTGATTTTTATGTTCAATACTTTCGGCTAAATGTAAATTATTTTTTGAGTTAACATATTGTTCTACAGAAAATTGATAGTTGCTTTTGGCTGTTTCAGTTTGTAGTTGAATCTGCTGCTCAATTTCCGTTAGATTTGTTTTTGCTTTTTCAAAATCAATTTTTGCTCTTTGAGTTCTAGCTGAACGCCCGAAAGAACTAAATATAGGCACATTTAAACTGACACCGAATAATGAAGAACCTAACCATCTTTGATCGCTATTCGTAAAATCAAAACCATCACTGTTTCCTATATATCCTCCATTTACAAAAGCATTTAGACTTGGTAGTCCTTGGGTTTTATAGAATTTCACTAGCAATTCTTTAGAGCGTTTGTCATTTTCTGCTATTTTATAATCTATGTTATTATGTATATCATTATCTATACTTAATAAACCGACATCTAAATTTTTGGCAGTCAGAGCAGTTAGATTCTCTGTAAGTTTAACTGTGGTATTAACATCATTCCCTAAAGTAATATTAAATAGTTGGTAGGCAATTTTATTTAAACGAATTGCATTTTTTAAACTATTATCAATGCCTGTCAAAGTTATTTGAAGTTGTTGTACATTTTCTTCCTCAGTCAAGCCATTTTCAAATATTCGTTTAGTGTCATGTAAGTTTTTCTCTAAGACTTTTTTATTATTTTCTAGAATTGAAAGACTTTCTTCAGTTAATAAAATATTTCCGTAAGCATTTATGACAACCTTTCTAACTTCTAAATCTGTTTTCTGCTTGGCATTTTTTGAGATCTCTAAAAAAACTTTAGCTGATTGAAGACCAACGAGATATGAACCATCAAAAAGTAACTGACTTAATGTTGCTGTAGCATTTAGATTTTGTTTGGTTCCGAATGGAACTTCAGCAAATTCACCTGGAATACCGCCAGGAAAAAATTCAGCAGGAATAAGGGATACTTGTTGCTTCAACCAGTTTTGATATTCTACAGTAGCATTTAATTGAGGTAGTCCGGTAGCTGTAGTTTCCCATTTTTGTTTTTTTGCAGCTTCAATATCTCTAACAGCATTTTTAACTTTTCTGTTATTTTTCAGCGCATAATGTATTGCCTCTTCCAACGTGTAGGACTGTATTTGTTCTTGAGAAAAACTGAGTGTAGCATACAACAAAAAAAGTAGTATTAAAAAAGGGTTTTTCATTGTTAATTAATTTTTTTTAATTCTTTTTCTAATTCTAAAATTCCTTTTGGAGTTGCAATAGCCCTCGTATGATATTCCAAAGCTTCTATATCTAATGCATTTAAATCATAATCTTCAAGGTTGAATATATCATTGTCATGTAAGCCAAATACCAAAATAAAATAAAATTTTAATACAATATTTTTTTTCAATTCCTTTTTATAGAGCCCTTCTTTAATACCCTTTTCAATATTACCACTTACGCATTCTTTAAACATTTCAAATTCGTTATCGATCAGTTTTTGGTAGATTTTGGGATAGTATTTTTTAAGTTGAAACATTGGAGATGTTTTCGACTTTTTAAAAATATTTTTAAAGGCAATTTTAATTGCAAAATTTTCCGAAATAGCATTTAGACCTTGAGTGGTAATTTGACAGATTGTTTCATAAATTTTTGTATGTACAAATATGGTAGTGGAATCTATAAGCTCTTCTTTGTTCGAAAAATATTTATAAATGGTTTTTTTAGAAATTCCCATTTCGCTGGCTATATCATCCATAGTTATACTTTTAAAACCTAAGTTTAAAAATAAATCACTTGCTGTATGTAAGATTTTAGTTTCCATTTATAATTGCGAAATTACAAAAGGAAACTAGAAATACAAAAAAAGTTTCCTAAGTTTTACAAACATTTAACATTTTGTTTTTTTATTAATTAAAACTTAATTCATAATCAACTTTATTAACTTATTTTTACAAAAAAATAAATTTTGGATATTAACAACTATAAAGCTTTATTTTTAGAACATCTAAAAAGTACGATTCATATTAAAGAACCAAAAAAATTATACGAACCAATAACGTATATATTAAATTTAGGAGGTAAACGATTACGTCCTATTTTAACATTAATGAGTTGTGACTTATTTGAGGGAGATTCTAAAAATGCCTTAGATGCAGCGTTGGCGATAGAAATGTTTCATAATTTTTCGTTAGTGCATGATGATATTATGGATAATGCTCCATTGAGAAGAGGCACTAAAACTGTTCATGAAAAATGGGATATAAACACAGGTATTTTGTCTGGAGATGCAATGCTAGTATTGACAAATCAATTATTTGAGTCGTATGATTCAACGCTCTACAAAGAGTTAATGACCCTTTTTAATAGCACTGCTTTAAAGGTTTGTGAAGGACAACAATATGATATAGATTTTGAGACGAAAAAAGACGTCTCAATTTCTGATTATATTATGATGATATCCTACAAAACGGCAGTTTTAGTAGCAGCATCATTAAAGATGGGAGCTATAATTGCTGGAGTTAGTGCATCCGAAGCTCAAAAAATATACAATTATGGTTTGAATTTAGGTATTGCTTTTCAGTTACAAGATGATTATTTGGATGTTTTTGGTGAAGAAAATTTTGGAAAACAGCATGCTGGCGATATTATTGAAAATAAGAAAACATGGCTTTACCTAAAAGCTTTAAATCTTGCAGATGCTAATGATAAAAATAGACTAATAAAATTGTATAGCATCGAAACCAAGAGTGATAATGAAGTCGATGAGGTAGTGTTTTTGTTTAAAAAGTATGATATTCCCAAATATATTAAGACAGAAATTTCGAATTACACGAAAAAATCATTTGAAAGTTGTGATCAATTATCAATTAAAGATAGTAAAAAGAAAATTTTAGTAGATTTCGGAGACAAGTTAATGGATAGGAAAGTATAATTTATTATTTCAAATAAAACTTTGTGCATCATATAAATTATTGTTAATATTGCACTCCTATTTCGGACCCATAGCTCAGTTGGTTAGAGCACCTGACTCATAATCAGGGGGTCGAAGGTTCGAGCCCTTCTGGGTCCAC
>Ga0209633_10003929_pt1 | contig 13570 bp, 15 predicted proteins | sample Cruoilmetagenom1_FD_187290 | JGI IMG/M metagenome (GOLD analysis project Ga0209633, IMG submission 187290) | Oil polluted marine microbial communities from Coal Oil Point, Santa Barbara, California, USA - Sample 1 (SPAdes) (version 2) | ecosystem: Environmental > Aquatic > Marine > Oil seeps ... | reverse complement strand
CCCGGAAACTTGGCGCATGCCTCGCGAACGAGATCAGGATCGCGCACCGCAATCGTACCAAGGATAACCCGGCTAATGCCCTTATCAAGCCACATCTCAATCGTCTTGATATCGCGAATGCCACCACCAAGCTGGGTCGGCATTTTCACCGCGTCCAGGATGGCCTCGACCGCCTCACCGTTCACGGGCGATCCTTCAAATGCACCGTTCAGATCAACCATATGCAAATAGCGAAAGCCTTGATCCTCAAACGCGCGCGCTTGCGCCGCAGGGTTGTCGTTAAATACCGTTGCCTGATCCATCTCACCGAGTTTGAGACGTACACATTGCCCATCTTTAAGGTCAATTGCAGGAAATAAAATCATATCATGGACACCAATTTAAGAAATTTGCGATCAGTTTCAGACCAAGTTTTTGACTTTTCTCAGGATGAAATTGCGTTCCAACCATATTATCTCGCGCGACCATAGCTGTGACCCGTCCACCGTAATCAGTTACCGCAAGTTTGGAAGTCTCATCCTCAGCAAGCAAATGATAAGAGTGAACGAAATAAGCATGAAGCCCCGAAGGCCCGGTTTCTATCCCATCAAGAACCGGATGCGCACCCGAAACATCAAGCGTATTCCAGCCCATATGCGGAATTTTCAATGTTGGGTCTTGCGGTTCGATCCCCCGGACTTCACCCTTGATCCAGCCAAGACCATCCCAATTGCCGTGCTCAAGCCCACGCTCCGCCATCAATTGCATACCAACACATATGCCGAGAAATGGGCGGCCACCCTCAATCACCGTATTGTTAAGCGTTTCAAGCATACCCGGAATATTGGCGAGCCCCTGATAACAATCGCCAAATGCTCCCACACCGGGCAGAACTATACGGTCCGCGTTAACAAGGTCGTCCGGATCCGAGCTCAGACACACCTGACAATCGGGCGCGGCTTCTGATGCCGCCCGTTCAAAGGATTTAACCGCGGAATGCAAATTCCCCGAACCATAGTCAATAATAACCACCCGGCTCATAGCTCAAAGACTCCAAAAACCGCGTAATAATGCACGGGAAAAGCGATGCATAAGCACGATTTGTGCAAACGACATAAAGTGCCAAAATTTATTTGATGGACCACGCCTGTTTTAAGCAGAAACACCAGGCCACATCAAGCAGTCTCAAGACGCTCAACCAGACCTTTCGTCTCAAAATTCTCATCCCACGACGAAAAAAAACGATATTCACACTCTTCAAGGTCATGACCACTGACGACACCAATCATCGCAGCCCCCTCACGTTCAAGAAACCAGCGCCTGATATTATTCGCCTCAAGCCCAATGCCGAGATTAATGAGCGCCGATAATATGCCAAATTGAGTTTCCCCGAGACCCGCGAGTTCGGCAAATCCCATAAGTACACCAACCCCTGTTATATAAACCAGTAGGGCAATCCAAAGCTTATGCCAGATAAACCAGAGAACCGGACTGATAACCGCAAAAATGGAAAATCCATCTCGGACAAAGACCAGCCCATCGGCGCGGGCCAATGCAGCAGCGCCAGCGCCACTTGCTTCATGTACGGTAAAAATTTTCACAAAAGCCAACCTTGATAGCTTGATAAACGGGGTCAAAAAACCCGATGAGCCGTAGACATCATATAATTTGGCTCAATATCAGACCAATAACAATACAGGATTGATTATAAAGCGCCTTTTGTTGACGGTATGCGGTTACCCTGACGCTCATCAAGCTCAATCGCCGAGCGCAATGATCTCGCAAGAGCCTTAAAGCAGGTCTCAGCGATATGATGATTATTGACGCCGTAGACATTTTCAACGTGCAGCGTGATACCGGCATTTTGCGCAAAGGCCTGAAACCATTCCTGGAATAGCTCCGTGTCAAAATCACCGACTTTCGGTTTTGAAAATTCTACATTCCAAACCAAAAACGGACGCCCGGACACATCAATCGCAACCCGCGTCAATGTCTCGTCCATGGGCAGTTGAATATCGGCATATCGCCGAATGCCAGCCTTGTCGCCAAGCGCCTTTTTCAGGGCCTGCCCAAGTACGATACCGCAATCTTCTGTCGTGTGATGCTGATCGATATGAAGATCACCATCCGCCTTGAGTGTAATATCAATAAGCGAGTGCCGTGAAAGCTGCTCAAGCATATGATCGAGAAAACCGATACCACTTTGGATATCATAGCTTCCATCACCATCAAGATTAATGCTGGCGCGGATTTTGGTCTCGCGCGTATCGCGGGAAATCGATGCTTTACGTTTTTTCAATGCCCAATGCCTTATTTAACTGCGCTCCAATGGTCTACAAACCATAAAGAGCATTCCACAGTATATGCGTTTTCAAAGCTCAATTAGCAGCTCACCCGCCCAAACGCCAGTACCCATCAATCAATAATGACATTCCATGGTTTCACTTGACTTAACAGACCACCAATCCGATATGGACAGTGTAAACAAATTCAATAATCGAGTAGATCATTTGAGCAATAATAAATCACCAGGATGGCGCGGCACCACCATTGTAACGGTACGCAAAAACGGCAAGGTCATCATCGCCGGAGATGGTCAGGTAAGCCTCGGCCAAACAGTTATCAAAGGCAATGCACGCAAGGTTCGCCAACTTGGTGGTGGGTCGGTAATAGGGGGATTTGCAGGCTCCACGGCAGATGCCTTTACGCTCTTTGAAAGGCTCGAAGCAAAACTCGAACAATACCCCGACCAGCTTATGCGGGCATGTGTTGAACTCGCCAAAGATTGGCGAACCGATAAATACCTCCGCCATCTCGAAGCCATGATGATCGTGGCTGACAAAACCGATACGCTCGTCCTTACAGGCAACGGCGATGTACTCGAGCCCGAAAATTTCCTGATGGGAATAGGCTCAGGCGGCAACTTCGCGCTTTCCGCCGCCCGCGCATTAGTCGATATGGACCTCGACGCAGAAGAAATCGCACGACGCGCCATGAAAGTCGCCGCCGAAATTTGCGTCTATACCAATGAAAATCTGGTGGTAGAATCCCTCACCAGCACCCGCTAACCTCATTTCATTTAAGAGATTGTCAAAGCCCTCCATGTCAAATTTTTCCCCGAGAGAAATAGTTTCCGAACTTGATCGCCACATCATCGGCCAGAACGATGCTAAACGTGCGGTCGCAATAGCGCTACGAAACCGCTGGCGCCGGCAACAACTCGACGATGAATTACGCGAAGAAGTTTTACCGAAAAACATCCTGATGATCGGGCCTACCGGTGTTGGTAAAACCGAAATCGCACGACGTCTCGCACGTCTTGCCGCAGCACCCTTCATCAAAATCGAAGCCACAAAATTTACCGAAGTCGGTTATGTCGGCCGCGATGTTGAGCAGATTGTCCGTGACTTGATCGAGTCCGGCATAAGCCTGGTTCGCGAAGCCAGCCATAAGGAAGTCTCGGCACGCGCTGAATATAATGCCGAGCAGCGTGTCGTTGACGCGCTCGTCGGACCGGATGCGAGCCCGACCACACGCGAAAGTTTCCAGCAAAAGCTCCGCGCCGGAGAACTCAACGACAAAGAAATCGAAATCGAAGTCGCAGACCACGGCCAGGGCATGCCGAGTTTTGATGTACCAGGAATGCCAGGCGCACAAATGGGCATGATCAATATCGGCGACATGCTCGGAAAAGCATTTGGCGGCGCAACAAAAACCAAAACCGTGACAGTTTCTGAAAGCCACAAGATCCTTTTGGACGAGGAAGCAGACAAACTGACCGATGAAGACGATATGATTACAAAGGCAATAGACCTTGTAGAAAACCACGGCATCGTATTTCTCGATGAGATCGATAAAATATGTGCGCGCTCCGAACGCAGCGGGGACGTCTCACGCGAAGGCGTACAACGCGACCTTTTACCTCTGATTGAGGGAACAATTGTCAGCACAAAATACGGCCCGGTTAAAACCGACCACATTCTCTTTATCGCGTCAGGCGCATTTCACATCGCCAAACCATCCGACCTGCTACCCGAACTCCAGGGTCGCCTGCCGATCCGGGTCGAACTCCGCGCACTCACCAAAGATGATTTCAAGCGCATACTGACCGAACCCAAAGCAAGCCTCATCACGCAATATATTGCATTGATGAAAACCGAAGGGGTCGAGCTCGAAATCACTGATAATGCAATTGATGCCCTGGCAGACATCGCGGTCGAGGTTAACTCCAACGTCGAAAATATCGGCGCCAGACGCCTGATGACCGTCATGGAACGGGTCCTCGATGCGATCAGTTTTGACGCCTCTGATAAATCCGGTGAAAAGGTTCTAATCGACGAAGAGTACGTCAAAGAACATATCGGAGATCTCGCAAAAGATACCGATCTATCGCGCTATATTCTCTGATAAAAATTTCAGCGCGCACGCCTAAGGCGCACATAAAGGGCACCACTACCGCCGTGCTGGGGCAGGGCATTGGAAAAACCAAGCACGATATCCTGCAACTCATCCGATTTGAGCCAATCCGGAACCTCACGGCGCAAAACACCGACATCGCGGTCGTCCATCCAGTTTTCGGATCGTTCAGTCTTGAGCCGCCCCTTACCCGTAATAACGAGAACAGTTTTAAATTGCTCCAGCTGTGCGTTTCTCAAAAATCGCAATAGAGCACGGTGCGCCTCTGATTGCCGCATACCGTGCAAATCAATACGGTCATCAATCGTGATCCGGCCCTTGCCGATACGGCGCATATTTTTGCGGTCGAGCGACACAGGCTCAGAATTAACAGTTTTCTTGATAGGTAGTTGCGACGCTGTAGAAACCGGAGGATAAATTGATCCCGAATTTGCTCCAACTGACACATCGATTGAACCTAATCCACGCTTATGAAGCTTCGCCGTTATCTTCGGTACAACCGTTGGTGCCACCGCTTTATGTGAACCATCAAGCGGTTTCACATCACCGGTTATCTCGGCCCATAGGTCAGCTTCTTCCGACTTTATGTTCCGTTTTCTCTCGGACTGATTATCTGAAAGCTTGCGCACCATCTCATTTAAAACCCACGTCAATGACGTCCGAAATTATTATTTCCTATTTGGAAGCAAAACGACAAAAGAACCCGTATTCTTGGTCCGGCCAGCCAACGCACCCGCTTTCTTGCCAGAACCAAAATAAATATCACCACGAACCGCACCCTTGATTGCGGAACCCACATCCTGCGCCACCATCAACCGACGAAAGCCCCCAGAGCTTGAACCATTGCCGTGACGAAGCGAACCGGAGCTTACAAATATCGGCACACCAAGCGGATGATATCGCGCATCAACCGCCAGACTGCGACCATCGGTCAAAGGAATGTCGGCCGCTCCAAGGGGACCGGAAAGTTTCTTGTTCTTATGTTCGCGGAAGAAAATATATGATCTATTTTGCCACATAATTTGCCGCGCACGTTCCCGGTCAACTTCAAGCCATTTGCGCAATGATTGCAGCGTCAGATTATCCCAACTCACCTCGCCACGGGCGACCAGAACACCACCAATAGATTTATACCGGTATCCATTTTTGCCGTCATAGCCAATGCGGATCATTTTTCCGTCACGGAGTTTAATCCGCCCCGAACCTTGAACATGGAGAAAAAATGCATCCACCGGATCATCCAGATAAACAAGCTCCAGCTCTTTCGATTTCAAGGCACCCTGCTCGATTTCAGCACGGGTAAAATACGGCACAAGACCCTTGTTCGATTTCCGAGCATGAGAAAGCTTCTGACCAGTTGACGCTCGCATTGTCTCGCCAACCAGATTAACCAGATCATCAGGACGTTTTAAAATCGGTATATCAAACCGGTCATTGGGCTTGCGCGATCCTTGAAGCACCGGTTCATAATAACCCGTCAAAAGTCCGGTCGATTTTGGCGCCACCACCTTGTGCGGCGTAAAATGCGTTTCGAAAAATTTGCGCGCGTCCGGGCTCGAAATATTGTCGCCTAGCAATGAAGCCTTACGGCACACCCTCCGAAGTAAACCAGCACTCCGTTTAGATGAAGTTGAATTACGTTTAAGAATGGCCCCGCATGAACGCCTGAATGCCCGCAACGCTAAACGCTGATCATCTTCTTTCCAACCAGCAAGCTTACTAAAACTCACAGGCTTCATGCCGATGCGCCCACGCTTTGCATAAGACTCAGGAGATGCGAGCACCTCCGTCTGACCAACATCCAGCATAAGCACCAAGCCCGCAATTAGAAGCGCCATACATTGTGAGAATGCATGGCGCGTTAAAAAACTGATCATTTCTACTGTCACACCGCTCAGATAAACAAATTACAACTATATCCGCAGTACCAACAACCGAATAAGGGCTAATTTGCGGTCTGAGTGGCAACCAACTTCCAGTTTGGATCACGTGAGGTAATCTCACGCGCAAAAGTCCAGATATCTGTCACTTCATGAATTGCTTTGGGATCACCGTCCACAACCTCACCCGTGCGATCTCTAATCGCTGTAATAAGCTGGCTGACAAATTTTATGGTAATGCGAGAAGTCTTATTCTTGAGTTCAGCCTCAATCATTTCAGCCTTATCGATACCGACAAAACTTGAATCAACGATTTCACCTCTATCCTCGCGGTCCCGGATTGCTCTACTGAAGCCTTCATAAACATCTTTGTTCAAAAGCGGCTTGAGTGTTTTCGCATTGCCTTCATTGAACGACGTTACGATGAGTTCATATGCCTGCCTGGCACCGCCTAGAAACTGTTTAGGTTCAAAATCATCATCGCTGCGTGCGATATCAGCTAGGCCGCTCGCCAGCTCCGATCCCTCAGGCGCAAATCCTTTGACCCGGCTCTCAGCTGTTTTAGGCTCATCATCAAAAGCAGACATGCTGGGTTTTTGTTGGCCCGCCATAGGAACCACATTATCTGTGGCCGTCTTTTGTGCATCGTTCTGTGCACTATACGGGTCAAATGGCTGTCGCTCATTACCCGTGCGCCGCCCAAGAACACTCCTGAGCCTTAAAAAAATCACCACCGCGAGCACGATGAATAGCAAAGTGTAGATATCGAAACCGTTGTCCATAATCGTTATTTTCCAATGCGTCGCGGCACTTCACCGGCGCGCTAACTGTTATGTTTATTATTGCCTCTGATAAGCATGAGAGCCTTAAAGAGGATCCTAGCTTAAATTATAGATCGTATATCACCAAATCACAGTCTAACTATCAATGCATTTTAGCTGAAAGGCTTAAAATTTCGCCGATTTTCTAAATTCTGCACAAATACGCCTGTCAATCTCGTCAATAAACCATATATGACATGTGACATGGCTCTCTCAGGACAATAATTCAATGCCCATCCTCTTGTTAATCTTCATTCTCATACCCCTCGCCGAAATCGCCGTCTTTATATGGGTCGGCGAAGCAATTGGCATTGGCCCAACAATCATCATTGTCGTCATAACAGCAATCATCGGCACGGCATTATTGCGCGCTCAAGGCTTTTCGACAATGGCACGTGCACAAAAAACCTTATCTGAAGGCGGCATCCCCGTAGATTCTGTTATTCATGGCGCTGCACTCCTGGTCGCTGGCGCCTTTCTCCTTACCCCAGGCATGATAACCGATACTCTTGGCTTTTTATTGTTCGTACCTGCATTTCGCAATTGGCTTGCAAAAATAATTTTCAATCGGGTTCTTGGAAAAGCCAATATCGATGTAAATATCTTCGGAAATGAAAAACCCGGACCATTTGGTCAAGATCCTGCAGATCGCAGGCCACCAAACGACGGCGATGGACCAATCATTGATGCAGAATTTGAACATATCAATAATCCAGACAGCGGTTCAACAAAGGGCGATAAAACATGATTTACAAGCGGCCACGATACGCCTATTGAACGCCAACTAATTCAATTCCGAGAAAACCCAGAAAATCATCATCAATATAAGGCGCAATCGAAATGACTGACCAAAATGATAAACCTCAGACAAACGGTAGCTCTGAGACCACAAATGAAGCTCCTGCTACCGGAGAATTTCGTGTTCTTGGTCAGTATATAAAGGATCTCTCATTTGAAAATCCAAAAGCGCCCATGTCCCTGCAAAACATTGACGACAAACCAACCTTGAATGTTGAAGTGAACGTCAATGCCCGCAAGCTCGGCGACGACACCTATGAAAGTGCCATCGATTTTAAGGCCAAAGCCGAATCCGACGGCGAGGTAATCTACAATCTTGAAACAATTTATTCAGGCGTTTTCCGCCTGGCTGGAATTCCCGACAACATGCTCCAGCCAATGCTGCTCATAAATTGCCCGTCAATCCTCTTTCCATTTCTACGACGCCTGATTGCTGATTTGACCCGTGAAGGCGGCTACCCGCCTCTTCTTCTCGATCCAATTGATTTTGCCGGTCTTTACACAACACGCATGGAAGAGGCCCAGGCCGAAAACGAAACGACTAGCTAACCTGCTCTTCAAGCCAACAAGCTTTAAAAGCAGACACGGGAATTTATGAAGAGCGGGCCAAAAAACTGCTCGCTCCCATATCTCAACCTACAGCCCACCCAATTCCCAATAAGGTGATGACGCTCAGGCCAGTTTTTTCCAAATGGCATCTTTGCCAAGCGTCTCAACAAATTCACTGTGAGCAGTAGCTTCATCAATCGAAATCCGCGGCTCCAAAGGATTTGGCCTTTGACTAATTTTCACCGCCCGCTCACCGCCACCAGATGACCGCACCTGATCAGCCGCAAGACCGAGCTCCGACTGCTTGCCGCCAATAAGTTCGAGATAGACCTCTGCAAGAAGCTGGCTATCGAGCAACGCCCCATGTACTTCCCGCGATGAATTATCAATTTTATAGCGCTTGCATAAAGCGTCAAGATTATTGGGACTGCCCGCATGTTTACGCCGCGCAATCGCCAAAGTATCTGTAACGCGCCCCATCTCGATATTTGGACGGTCAATCGCTGAAAGTTCCCAATTGAGAAATCCGATATCAAAACTGGCATTATGAATAATCAGTTGGGCGTCCCCAATGAACTCAAGAAACCCATCCGCAAGATCTTCAAATAGCGGCTTATCCATGAGCATTTCCGTCGACAGCCCATGAATGGCAAAGGCCTCCCGTGGCACATCACGTCGCGGGTTTATGTATTCATGATATTCCCCGCCCGTGGGCATATGATTTATCAGCTCGACGCAGCCAATTTCAATCACCCGGTGACCTGATTTCGGATCGAGACCAGTTGTTTCCGTATCCAGAACAATTTCACGAAGCATATCTTTAACCTTGAAAAATAGAAAATTTTATCGCGTCACTGTTGTTTCCACCAGCGCTCAAACACGCCACCTTTTTCATCCCCGAGCCTAGCAATAATTATATCGATCTCTCGAGTGGTATGATCAAATGAACCACTCGTATCCACAACATAGTCAGCACGTTTGCGCTTTTCCGCATCCGGCATCTGTAGATTTAATATGTGTTCGAACTTCTCTTCGCTCATATTAGGCCGCGCAAGCACACGCGCACGTTGCTCAATCTCACCCGCACTGACAACAACAACACGGTCAACCTTTTCCTCGCCCCCAGTTTCAAAGAGCAGCGGTATTTCTAAAACAACAAGCTTTGCACCGCGCTTTTCTTCGCGTTCTAGAAACTGACCCTGCGCACGAAAAACCAGCGGGTGAACAATCGCCTCCAGTTTAGCAAAATTCTGAGCATCCCCCTGAAGCGCCTGAGCAAGTTGCACACGATCAACGCCCGCCTCGGTTGTCGTGCCGGGAAAAGCATCCTCAATTAAAGGGATCGCTTCATTTTCATAAAGCCGGTGAACCTCGGAATCCGCATCAAAAACGGCAATACCGCGCGATTTAAAATGCGCAGCAACGGTTGATTTTCCCATGCCGATCGAGCCAGTTAATCCGAGTATCAACATGCGTTGCCCTCAACATCATTGATAATCAATTGCCTAAGTTCATCAGTTACCTCAGGTCGCACTCCAAACCATTTCTCAAATCCGGGCACCGCCTGATGCAGGAGCATTCCCAGCCCATCGACAGCAATGAACCCCAATTCATTGGCCGCCTTTAGCAGGGGCGTTTCAAGCGGCGTGTAAACAATGTCGTAAACCGTTGAGCCCGGTGAAAGCTTTGCGAGATCAATATCAAGTGCGCCGCCGCCAGCCATACCCAGCTGTGTGCCATTGATAAGAAGCCCGCAACCAATGAGCATATCGGAACGCTGTTCCCAATCAAACACCTTCAACCGATCACCAAAAAAATCCTTTAGCGCCTCGGCTCGCGCCCGCGTGCGATTAAATATCCGGATCTCAGAAGCACCCGCGTCAAGCAGCCCGCGTATCACGGCCCGCGCCGCACCCCCCGCACCAAGAAATGCAATCGGCCTGGCACCAGCATTCCAATCTGGTGAACGCGCATTCAGATGCGTCATAAAACCATAAATATCAGTATTCGACGCGATAAGCGCGTCGCCTTCAAACCAAAGCGTATTTGCCGCCCCCACACCCAGCGCCGTAGCGTCGACACGGTCAGCACATTTTAATGCAGCTTCCTTGTGAGGCAGCGTCACATTTGCACCGACGTAATCTCGTGTCCGTAGATCAGCGATAAAATCCGTAAATTGATCCGCATTAACCTCCTCTTTGAGGTAGCTCCCAGCGATGCCGTATTTTTTCAACCAATACCCATGAATAGCTGGCGAACGAGAATGCGCCACCGGATAACCGATCACGCAAGCTTTAGGTGGAGTAGTCATCAGGATAGAACTCCATCTTTATAAAGATAATTTATGAGAGCAATCAGTGGCATTCCGCGCACGACAAAATGATCCCCGATAATTTTTTCAAACAAATGAACCCCAAGACCTTCAAGTTCATATGCTCCAACGGACCGGCAAATATCGTCACCAACCGAACCGAGATAAGTGCCGAGAAATGCGGGTGAAAAATCGCGCATGGTCATATGCGCTGTTTCGACATGGGCCCAGCGCGTTTCCCCACCCATCGCAACCACCACGGCAGAATGCAAAGTATGGGTCTTTCCCTTTAACGCCAAAAGTGCATCTCGCGCATCTTCAAAATTTTCGGGTTTTGTAAAAATTCGGTCCTCAAACGACAAAATTTGATCGCCGCCAATAACACACGCACCAGTCTGTCCCGCACTAACCGTCTCAGCTTTCGCACGCGCCAACACCTCAGCCATATCAGACGGTGTAAGATCACTATCTTTCAAGCTCTCCAATATCGCACCCTCATCCACATCTGGCGATAAAGCCTGATATTTGATGCCCGCCCCATCAAGCATCAACTTCCGGCTACTGCTCGAGGACGCGAGAATAATTTCACGATTAATCTTTGGAAATACGCCGATCATTGATTTACTCACTAAGGACATCAGCTTCACGGTCCTGGTATAATCTTAAAATAGTCGCCGCTGTCTCTTCGATAGATCGCCGCGTCACATCAATAATCGGACAACCAAGACCCGAAAACAGCCGGCGGGCATATATCAATTCTTCGGAAATCAAATTCCGGTCGACATAGTCATCAAGATCACGATCACCCATCGTCAAAGCCCGGTTGCGTCTAATCTGCGAGATCCGGTCCGCACTCGCCACCAACCCGACAATGAACGCCTTGGTCGGTTCATCAAACGCCTCCGGCAGTAAAATACCCGGAACAATCGGTAAATTGGATGTCTTATAACCCTTGTTTGCAAGATAAATGGACGTCGGCGTTTTTGAAGTCCGGCTAATACCTAAAATTATGATGTCTGCATCATCAAGGTTTTCCGGCAAACACCCGTCATCATGCGTCATTACATAGTTCAAAGCTTCAATACGTTCAAAATACGCGTTATCAAGAAGATGTTGCGCCCCTATGGTTGGTGCCTTCTTGGCATCAAGATATGCATCAAAGACCTGCAGTATCCGGTCGAGTACATGCACACACGGTATATTCATAGCGGCACATTTTTCTTCGAGCATCACTTTAAGGTCTTCATTTACAAGCGTGTAAAGTACGATCCCCGGCGAACGTTCAATCTCGCTGATAGCTCGATCCATTTGACGGCCATTTCGCACCAGCGGATAAAAATGCTCAATCGCCCGTAAATCTGGATATTGAACAGCTGCCGCCTTGGCTATCGTGCCGAGGGTTTCACCGGTTGAATCCGATATCAAATGAAGATGAAAACTGTTTGGTAACGCTTTAGACAACTGTGGATAGCTCCCTACTTATCAACGGCTCAACACCGGTTTATCAAATTACTCAAAACTTCTACACGATAGTGCCCGGTTTCATCCACACCTTCACCCGAAAAAGTCCATTTAAGCGCTTTTATCATTCCCCGGTGATAATTTTATATTCCCCAGATTTTCCAAAGCCTGTTAAAATTTATCATTAAGCACGATCGCCGGAAAAAGCGGGATGATTACTACATTGAAAAGAGAAATCTCCGAAGTTAAAACGCTATCTTACCAAGGCTGTGAATTACCGCCAAAATGATATACCCAACGAAACATCCTGTTGACGAACCGTGGAAAACAAATAATCTCCGTAATTCACCGCATAACAAAAACAACTACAAATAATTAGATTCTATATATTATATTTATTAGAAAGGTCTCAGACCTCCTTCATGTCCATAGCTCCCCCTCACGATTATACGATACTGAACCCTTTCAAAAATCTCTCATCAGATATCCCTCCGATATGGCTCATGCGCCAGGCTGGCAGGTATCTGCCGGAATACCGGGAGCTCCGGGCAAAGGCAGGGTCCTTCCTCGATCTTTGTTATTCACCAGAGTTTGCAACCGAAGTCACGCTGCAACCTATCCGCCGTTTCGGCTTTGACGCATCCATTCTGTTTTCAGATATTCTCATCGTGCCGCACGCACTTGGCCAACATCTCGAATTCGTCGAGGGTGAGGGGCCACGCCTAGACCCAATCACCTCCGCTCAAGACCTTGATGCACTAAACCCCGAGGGTGTGTTTGAAAAATTCAATCTGGTCTTTGAAGCCGTAACGAGTATCCGCAGTGCGTTGCCAAAAGAAACCGCACTAATCGGTTTTTGCGGCGCACCCTGGACCGTCGCCACCTACATGGTCGGTGGCCGTGGCTCCGTTGACCAGGCCACAACCCGTATGTTTGCTTATCAACACCCTGAAACTTTCAAGCGGCTCATCGATCTGCTGGTCGATGTCTCGGTAAAATACCTCATCGGCCAAGTCGAAGCTGGCGTTAACATCCTGCAAATCTTCGACAGCTGGGCTGGAAACCTGCCCGACGATGAATTTCAAAAATGGTCCATTGACCCCGCAACCAGAATCGTTCGAGAGATCAAAGCACGCTATCCAGATATTCCCCTGATCGGCTTCCCCCGCCACGCAGGACCTGGATACAAAAAATATTTTAAAGAAACCAAATTTGACGGAATTTCATGCGATACCTCCCTGCCACTAAGCTACATGCGCGACGAGCTAGCCCCGCTTGGCGCCGTACAGGGAAATCTCGACCCACTAATCCTCGTAACCGGAGGGGATGCGCTTAATCGCCGTATCGATGAGATA
>Ga0209633_10003926_pt1 | contig 13581 bp, 10 predicted proteins | sample Cruoilmetagenom1_FD_187290 | JGI IMG/M metagenome (GOLD analysis project Ga0209633, IMG submission 187290) | Oil polluted marine microbial communities from Coal Oil Point, Santa Barbara, California, USA - Sample 1 (SPAdes) (version 2) | ecosystem: Environmental > Aquatic > Marine > Oil seeps ... | reverse complement strand
TGAAAAGTTCTCCAGTACACTTATCGCTTTTTTATAGTTTTTTTGCTTGAGCAGAATATTGCCGCTCAGGTGTTGAAATTCATCGTTATAGCGGTATGGCAGCGCATGGCTAACCTTGTTGATGGCCTGTTGGGCCTGTATGAGATTGTTTTTTTCATAAGCGATTCTGGCAAGATAATACCAGGCGCTACTGTGAATGCCTTTGTCAGTCTGCTGTTTTGCCAGTTGATGAAAAATTAGTGAGGCCGGATTGCTCATATTGTAGGACAGATATAATCCACCCAATAACAGCTCAGGATCATGGCCTTGTGTCTTGATAGGATGTTTGACCTGGGCGACCAATAAATCGGAAATAGCCGTGAAATATTTTTTCTGATAAAAGTGATACAGGGTTTCACCAAAATGCAAATCACTGATCGCGATCAGCCCGTCTTCGGACGACGCGCTAGTTGGCAAAGAAGAGAAAAGACCGCCAAGCAGTATTGTCGCCGTCAGCCAGTTCCTTCCGTGGAAGTATCGGTTAATCATTTTAAACTGCGCTATTCCCAAACCTTGACGTCAAATTTTGGCTGTTGTTTTGACGCATCGTCCACAATTTTTAATTCAACGAATTTGGGGGAGCTGGATTTGTCCAATGCGATCGTGGTACCGCGCCGGAAGTCACGTCCTTTCGGTCCTGTGCCGTTGAAATAGGCAACGAGCTCGTGACGACCACTTGGCAGATTGCCCATGTAGACACGTTGCACGCCACCGCGGAGCAAGGCATTGAGCTCCTGGTCGGTATACAGGTGGTTGGCGACAACCTTGTCATTCAGTCTGATCTGTACAGAATCCAGGTTGAACAGATTGCCCTTGTCCATGGAAAGAAAGACGGAGAATTGGGTATTGGCCGGGAAGAGTAATTCTTCTTCGAGGATGAATAAGTCGCGATTAAGGTCGAGGATCTCTTTTTTCAGGTTCTGTACCTGATTATCCATGGCGGAGAGCTTTTTGTTCTCGCGTTTTTCAGTTGCCGGTACCGTGCTGTTCAAACCGATGCAAGTCAGACAGATGATCAGCAGGGTGAAAAGGTTGCTACGTCTATGTGTCATGGTCCCGTTCCTTCAAAAAGTAGGTTATTTTAATGGTTATTAGCCACTAACGACAGCTAGTTCACCAAATACTTGCCGCAAATCAGGGGGCAAGTTATGCCTATTTCGCCAATTTCTGCTCGGTGGTTTGGGGATTTCGGAAAACCACCAACCAAACAAGCCCTGGACTTATTCAAGCAAGCAAGCGATTTAAAATGGTAAATGTATCCGGAGAATTTAGAGGGTAAATCACAGACTTACTGTTATGCTGGTCACATAACGACCACATTGATTAAGTAAAAATCGTACGTATTAATTCCCTTGTTCGGGTGGGAGCAGGCCACTGGTGTAGTGAATCTTGCCAGCCGCGTCGATGATAATGGCCTCGATGCCGGGTAGCTGTTCGATGGTCTGCAAACCTTTTCCTGGTCCCATAACGAATATGGCTGTGGAGAGGGCGTCCGTGGTGGTCGCATCCTTGCCCAGAATGGTCACGCTGCGGGCCTTGTCAGCAGGCCTGCCTGATTCCGGGCTGATGATGTGGTGGTAGCGGACTCCATCCTCGATGAAGTAACGCTCATAATCGCCGGAGGTGGAAATGGCGGTATTGGTCAGGGGCAAGACCACCGCAAAGCCGTTCTTTTCTCTTGGATGGCGGATACCGGTCATCCACGGCAGCCCCAGTTTGTCGCCCAGAATGCGACTGTCTCCCCCGGCGCTGACCAGGGCATGTTTAACACCACACTGCTGCAAGATCCGGATCGCCTGATCCACGGCATGTCCCTTGGCGATGCCGCCGAGATCAATATAGACCTGCGGATGCAGAAATCGAATCGTCCGTTTGCGTGGATTGAGTTGGATATGCCGATAATTGATCGCCTTTAGAAGCTGCTTCAATTCAGTGTCGGATGGCCGGATGGCCTTGCGGTAGTCGTATAGCCGACCGGCACTGGCAAAGGTGATATCAAATTTGCCACCGGTCTGTTCTGATATTCGGTTGGCTTGGCTGATTAGCTGAAAAAGTTCTTTGCTGACCTTGACGGGTTTATTCGCAGCTGCACGATTGAGTCGGCTCAACTCACTGTCATCCTTGAAAGGGCTCATGGAGCTATCTATGTGTCGCATGTTGGCCATGACCAGTGAGATGCATTTTTCAGCCTGTAAACGCTTATCGTGCCACAGTTCCACACTCACCAGGGTGCCCATGATGGCTTGTTCCTGTTTATGCCATTCGGCATGTGCCTGAGTGCTTGACAGGAAACAAAAGAAAAGAATAGTTAAGAGGGCTTTGAATAGATTTGTACGGGTGTGTGGCAATCTCATGGTTCCCATCTTGTTGGAGTGAAAAAAGAAGAATCTTTAAAGAATAGCAAAAAGGCCAGCCATGGGCGGACTGGCCGTTAGTTAAATTAGATATGCTGGGTAATTTTATTTTATTGACTGGAATGCGACATATTTATCATATGCGGTTCCAGAGCCAAGTCCGTGGCTGACACCGGCTGGAAAAATGCCTGGAAAGCCGGTACCATATTTTGCGTCAAAAGATGTGTAATTCCCATTCAAAGCCATGTAATTGAGAATGACTGTGTTTGCTAACAGGTTAACATTGTTTGCGGCAGGGCTAGAGCTTGTATCAACAGCACCATTGTTTGTAAAACGACCTATCTGACGCGTAGCCTGATATGAAGGTACGAGAATTTGATCTCTTGGTATTCCAGGCCTGTAGACAAGGATAAATGACGCTGCAGTTGATGAATTATCCGATGTCCATTCCCCTTTGTTTGCGCCAGGATCAATTCGTCCGTTACTGGAAACAGAACCATCACTGAACACATAAATCATCACCGGTGTCGGTATTGCTGCCGGTCCGTCAGTCGCGGTTCTATCCCGGCTGGCGTATTCAAGGCAAGCACCAATGCAACGCCCTGCTCGGAAATCTCGCCTTTCACCAGTGACCCGGTCACCGGTATGATAATCATAACCACCCATGGTGATGGTGCCTGCACCAGAATGACCGTTGATCACCATTTTCATGACAGAAGCGGTTTTACGGAATTCACCATCAGCGTCAAAATCTTCCTGGGTAAAGATTGCTTCTGAACCCGCAGCCCCAACAATATGCGGGTCTTTTTCAGGATCGATATCGCTACCCGCAAAGCGGTCAGTTAAATCGGCGGCATCAAGATAGCCGCAGCGCATCAGATTTTTTATGACATCGTCTCGGGTGACTTTGGTTTGAACGCTTGAACGTTTGAGCTTTTTATCTGACAACCTGACTATGGACTCCATGACGGCTTTGACATCCTCTTTTCCAAGAATAGCTGTCAGGTCGCCAGTATCGACCATGCCCCGGACATCGGACGGACGATCAACCTTGGTAGGACGATATTCCTGATTCATTAGAGCAACGGGTGCCATGGAGTTACCTCCAGACTCGGAATTGCGTGAACCAATGACACTGACAATATCACCTGTTCCACCAGCATGTGCAAAACCATACATCGGATTATGGGGATTGTTGCCAGTATCATTATCTGAACGGGCAGGGATAACAATGCCATCGATATTTGCCCTGACACCGATACTAAGGCTGGCAAAGATGCCTTCCAACATAGCACTTTGGGCATGAAACTTGAGTCCGAGTTCATTGTTGACAGTGGTTATATCGGTTTCATCGGTTGGCAACATGGTGTCGGGAATTCCGAGTCGACTGTAGGCCGCCGTGGTCATGGTATCCATTTGACTTTGTGTGCCAACCAATACATTTGAACCGGCAATATTGGCGCCGCCCGCCAGGTCAAAACAGATCACCGGAATATTCGGGTTTTCACTACCTCCTACCGAACAACCCGATGCGGTGGCAAGTGCTTGAATATCACCCGAGAGGTCGGCCCAGGCATCTTGTGGGTTGGCAAACAGACTTAGTATTCCGCCACCAAGGGTTACACCACTGCCCGCAACAAGTCCCTGCCGAATAAAGTCACGGCGGCTGACAGGACGTGGATGATCCGGGTGCAAGAGGGGCTCATCGGGTTGTAAGTACTTGCGTTTTTTAGCCATAACTATTCCTTAAAACTCAATCCTGTCATTTTCTTTATTGAATCAACATAGCGGCACTGCCAAGGGCGGATGCGCAGGCTGCTTTTACGATGTTTTTAGTTCGTGTAGTGCACTCCTCTGTAGTAGCACAAGTTGAGCTTGCCACCATGCCAGATCGTGATCCACCATTACCAATAATTAACCAGGTTAACTCATCTCGTACATCCAATACGGAGGGTTGAGTCGTTAAATTGTTAGTCGCATGATCCGTCAGTAAGTCTGTTGCATTGAACATCTTTTGTAGCAATGGAGCGATAACATTTTCCACTTTTACCGGTGGTACAAAGGCAGTACTAACTGGGTCAAAAATAAAATCTGGGAAGTAAGATGGATTATTTTCTACCACCTCATCGCAGTAAGCCATCGCCAATTGAGCAACCGCCATCTGGTGAGAACCCTGGAAGGTTTCGATATCCTCGGTCGCTGGTAACTGGGTGCGATAGCTGGAGAACACATCGGTAATCTTGGTTACTGTTTGCCAGTTTGTTGTAATACCGGTCATATTGGCCATGCTGGCATTGATTTCATCAAAGGTACGAATACCAATATAGGAGGGTAAATTTACATCTGCCACTGTTGGCAATGGTGGGGGAATGGTTTGATCAACTTCAGTAAATGTATAGGTCTTGCCACCGAATTCATCGAAGGTGAGAAAGAATTCATCGGCGCTCGTGCCCGATGCACCGTTTTGAATCTGGATAACGGTATCTACGGTAGAGAGAATTTTGCCTGTATCAGCACTATATCCATCTGCCACATTGTCCATGGAGATGTTGTTATAGGCCTGTCCCACCGTCACAATCTGGTTATTCATGCCGATTCGCATACCCCGAATGGCCATGTCAGGTGGAGTGTAGTCTAGTGTATCGGGATCGATATTGATAAAGCGGGGGTTTCTGAACAGATAGCTGTATTCATCAAATTGGCTGACTTCGAAAACGACATAACTATGTGGGACACCATCACCAATGATATGGCTGACACTAAACGGTACCTGGAATTTCTGGCCAACCTCGGCCAGATAGTTCTGCTGGATCTGATCATTGTTCAGGGCACGATCGTGGATGGCCACCATGCGAAGAATACCATCCCAGCCGCGGTCATTGGAGGCTTCATTGCCGAACGATAATGCATAGGAGCTATGCCAGTTGAGCAGGTCTCCGGCTTCTTCTGGATCGATATCATCGGTAAATTGGCCATTAACGTAGATGCGACGACCGTTCTCGCGGCTATAGGTGATGACAACATGCTGCAATGTCGCTTGTAAATCCTCATCATCATCGTTGGTCATGAGCTTGGGTTCACCAGCCGCATCAAGGGTGCTGCTACGCTGGAAAAAGTCATAGTTATACATAGTCTGGCCAAGCGCAAAATTGCGTTCAGTCGAATCGCCGGAATAGGCAACGATGGTGGTATCTTCCTGGTTTACATTGGCTGGGATCACCCATGCCTCGACCGTGTATTCACCGGTCAGGCGAATGAGGTTGAACAATTTACGGCTGTCATCAACACTGGCCATTGCGCCCCGGCTATCAGTAAATTCAATTCCCCAGTTCCCCAGCCAACGATAATTACTGTCAAGAACAGTTAAGTTAATGGCCGGTTCAACGCCGCTGGTATCGTAGATGATGTTGCTATCCGGATTAATCGAGCCACTCTTGAACTCGTAAAAGGCAATTTGATCAGACTCATAGCGGTTATGACTGGCCGCCACACTGCCTTCTTGCATTTGCAGCGCATAACTAACTGCATCGTCCATGTCATAGTTTGCCGCTGTCAGGGTGCCAGCAAAGTCAGTTATTTTATTTTGCATTTCGGTAGCATCAGCTGAACAGGTTGACCAACAGTTATGGTTATCCTGTAAACGTTTAATTACACGTGATTCTTCTGGGGTGTTCAGATTCACAACGAGCTTGATGGCCTGGTACGAGGTTTCAATATTGCCATCTGCAAAGAAGGGACTTTGGGCGCTTGAGGCGGTACTATCATGGCAGCCAGAGCATTGAGCTTTAACAAGTGCATATAAAGGGCTGTCATATTTTGGTGTTTCTGTTGCAAATTCTTCAGGGGCCGTTACAGGAAAAAATAATGAATCACCGGGTGGTTCCAGTCTCGTCGGAGGCTCGATGCTAAATTCTACTTCGGTAGTGCCTTTTTTGCTGCCGTTCGCCCAGGCTTCGATGTATTTGGTCATTTCATTGGCGCATTGACTGGAAGTACTCAACCAGCACTGGTGTCCACCTGCAACCCGTTTGACCAGAATAGAGTCCGCTGGATTTAGCAGGTCGACCAGTGGTGGTGTTTTACTCACAACCTCATCATAGGCAATGTTGACATCCAGCCAGTCGGCAAAATATGGGGTCTGTCGATTGGTGGAATCTGCATCAGAGCGGTGACAGCGACCACAAACAGATGAAGGGCTGACTTTTTCCCAAAGTTCCTTTTTGAATGCCTTGATATCGTCGGACTGCAATGAGCCGGTATAAACCGGTACTTCATCATCGTCTGCAGGCGCTGGTCTACTCTGACTATCAGCACCACCGCCACAGCCGCTCAACATGGTCAGTGTCGCGAGTGACAGAAAGAAGGTCAGCCAAATAAACCGCTTTGCCGTGTTTATGGGGTCGGATAACGTATTGTGATTCTTGTTATGTAATTTATTGTCCATGAATCATTTACCTGATGCTATTCAGCACTGCAATAGATCGCTGCACGTTTGAAGGCGTCTTTCATGTTGTAGTTGGTTTTGAAAGAAGTCACTATACTCTCAAATTCGCCATTTCCACCTTTTGCAGCTTCGTCTTCACGATTATCAGGTGAACGTAGGCAAACTGCCTTGAATACTTTTTTAACCTGACAGCGGGCAAAGGCATCGCTGTGGGCCAGTTCCATGCCAAGGGTTTGAGCTCCAGTACCATGGGTTACGCCATTTGCATCGACGGTTATACGGGTATCGGATGGAGGTGTCTCCCACCCCAACCAGGCATTCGAGCCTTTCCGCCAGTAGTTACTCCAATGATGATCTGTCGTAATGTAACCGCCCTTAAAGGTAGTGGCGTTGATGTGATACTTGGGTTGGACAGTACCAGGCGTATAGCCGAGTCGACCGATATCCGGATTGTCTTCCGTGTCCGGGTTGGCATCCTTGTAAACCCACTCGTAATAGGCAAAGGCCTGTGCCATGGGGTCCATGCCGGCGTGGCAGGCCAGGCAGTTGCTAAAAAATAGGCGACTGTCGCCCCCCGGGCTGCGTGATACATCCTGACGAATACGATCAGCAGTACGGGTGTTATCCTTTAGCTGCTCCATGTCATAACAAAGGTGATTGAGCAGGGTAAAGCGGAACATGGCCCGGTTGGTGCCATCGATGTAATAGGCGCGGGAGGCGGCGCGGGTGGTCATGACACCGGCTGTGGCTTCAGCAGGCAGGCCACCAGGTAATTCTGATTGCGTACGAGCAACGAGGACTGCCGGGTTGCTTAAGTCCGCATTACTGTTTTCCAGGTTCTCATACAGGGTGTTATTGCTGTGACTGTAGCCTGCTATGTCACTACCGGTATAAATGATATCGCCATACAGGACCTGACGAAAATCCACACCATCTCGAATCATACCAATCACGGTCGCAGAATAATCATTTAACGGTTCAAACACACTTTGCGCTTCATTGGTCCAGGGTGTGGCAAAGTTTTTCAGGGTGACGTTATAGAAACTTGGGTTCTGCATGGCAATATCTGCAGCAGCATCGAGATCTGTGGCGTTGACCATATCTTCCAGGACAGCAGGAGTGGGGGGCACACCGGCCAGGCGATCATGAATTCGTTTTAGTTTGTCACGCTCATTGGCTGAGGCATCCATGGCAAATGACAAGGCAAGTACAAAGGCCAGACCAATATTGAGTAGTTTGATGGTTTTTCCGGATGAGACAAAACGTGATAGCGTGTTAGCCCTTGGTTTGGCTATGGGAGAGACATAGGCGTTCTTAAGTGCGATTTGTTGCAGTTGCATAAGTCTCGATCCCTCGTTTCTTGTATTATAAAGACTAGCTATTCTTATTGCTTTTTATCAGTGCTACCGAAATAACTTTAACATTAAACTGTGATAGTTATCACGATCCCGGCAATTCTAAATCAATTGAGTTCGATAGATCGAACGATTTTACTAATTAGTGTCCGCTACTTATCAATTTATTATTTCCCCTAAGGTAGATATTCTACTGGTAAATGCCTTTCACAGCGTGATTACAATCACAGATTCACTATAGAATCGTGTTCATACTTATTACCTCAATACGAGTTTTTCACTTTGAATATAATGGTTTGTTAATATTTTGTTCTGGGAAAGGGTTGAGGAGATATCCTGTTTTTACCAAATCAGGGAACGAGATGCGTTTTGTTTGGATTTGCATCCTCATCAGCGGGTAAAATAGACGGCAGGTAAGAGGACAAATCTAAGGGATGGCAATGAATTCAAAAGGGCTTCAACAAATCATTATTGTGGCATTGGTTGCCGGTTTGGCCGCCTGTGGTGGTGGTGGAGGCGGGTCGCCTCAGGATCCGCTGGTCGATAGTTTCCATATTGCCTATGTAAAACGCCCCTTTCCCTTACGCGAGACAGAACTACCAAATGACATTATTCAGCCTGATGTCAGGGATCCACTCCTGTTTTACCCTAAATCCGACCTATATATAAGGGACCATGCCTCTGCCCAGGCCCCGCCCCGGAATATCACTCTGGCAGCTACCGGTGGAGAGGGCGATGTCAAAGATGTGGATGTTTCCTACGATGGTAAGAAACTGCTGTTTGCCTTGAAGAAGCCGGATATAGAGGGGCGCCAGCCTGAGGAGCAACCGACCTGGAATATCTGGGAATACAATATTGAGACCGATACGCTGAGAAAAATTATTGAGCAAGATATCTTTTCAGAAGAGGGTCAGGACATTGCCCCCGCCTATTTGCCTGATGGCCGGATTATCTTTTCCTCATCACGGCAATACGGCTCGAAAGAGACCCTGACCAACGAAGCCAAACCACGTTACACCTCACTGGTCGATCAAGAACAGCAGCACGCCATGATGCTGCATGTGATGAATGATGATGGGACGGATATCCGACAAATCACCTTTGCCCCGGTCATTGATATGGATCCTTATGTACGTGGCGATGGTAAGGTCATCTTCACACGTTGGGACAGATTTAGTGGATCTGATGCGGTTAATATCTACTCGATCAACCCGGATGGAACCGATTTACAACTCTTATACGGTGCTCATAGCCATGATACGAGGCCGAATGGGTCAACTATTCAGTATTCACAAGTCCGGGAATACCCTGATGGACGCGTATTAACGATCCTGCGTCCTTTCACCGACTCCTTTGCCGGTGGGGATATCGTCCTCATTGATACGGATAAATTTGCGGATTATGGCAAGCCGACCAAAGATAATCCGGGTCTAGCGGGGACCGGCCAGGTCTCCTTGACGGGGGAGGGCGCCAGCGCCAGTGAAACTCCTACCCTTGGCGGCCGATATATCTCGGTTTTCCCCTTGTGGGATGGTTCGAATAGAAGTCTGGTGAGTTGGACGCCCTGCAGAATGCTGGAAAATGACTTACCGGTACCCTGTACTGAGGCTGGTTTGGCCAATTCAGATGTCGTTGAAGCGGTGCCAATCTATAACCTTTATATCTACGACCATGCTCAACAAACAAAATTACCGATTTTTTTACCAGAGACCGGTAAAGCTGTAACCGATGTAGTGGCCGCTCAACCCCGGACATATCCAGTTGATCTGGATGATACGGTTGAGAGCAGCACAGAGAAGACCGGCATATTGCATATCCGCAGTGTGTATGATTTTGATGGTGGTTTTAATAGTCGCGGAGCGGACGTCACGATGACCGGTCCGGAAAATCCAATCCGAGAGTTCCTGCAAAAGACCGAGCCGGATGATCGTAACGCCCGTTTTTTACGACTCATCAAGAACTTTGTCCGGCCGGATCGCGATCATTTTAGTATTCCCAATCTGGCAAATCGCGGGGGTGACCTGGTGGAGATTATCGGTTATGCCCCGATAGAGCCGGACGGTTCGGTCAAGGTCAGGGTGCCGGCTAATGTGCCCTTCAGTTTTCAGATTGTCGATAAAGACGGTCGGCGTATCGATGAACGACGTCACATGTCATGGTTGCAGGTACGCAAGGGTGAAACGCTGGAATGTAATGGTTGCCACGATCACAACAGTGATACGCCCCATGGACGGCGGGATGCTATTACTTCAATCAACACCGGCGCGGACCAAAGCGGGATCTTCCCCGGTCAGGGGGGCAGTCTGTTGGCCAAATACGGTGAGACCATGGCCGAGACGCGGACACGGATCAGTTGTGAGAATGAAAATTGTAAAGGTTTGAATCCCACAGTTAATATTGTCTATAAAGATGTCTGGTCTATCATTCCGAGCGCGGAATTTAATTATTCATTTAATTTTAGTGACGATATCAGTGACCCGGTGAGTAAGAGTTGCGTCACTAACTGGACAAAAGAGTGCCGCGTGGTGATCAATTATGTAACTCATATCGACCCACTGTGGGAAAAGGAGAGAATAACAACCAATGGTAAAATGGTCACTTGTTCACAAAATGGTTGTCATTCACCCGTTGCTAAAGATGGAGTTTCTGCACAGGTACCTGCTCCCAAAGCTCGAAGTCAACTGAATTTAGATAATTTGAGCACTTTAGACATAGATGATGATACAGATCGACTGGAAGCCTATACCGAATTATTCTCTGGCGATATCCTTCAAGATGATACAGATGGGATTCTGGTTGATGTGACTGAACCTCAACTGGTCTTAGATGATAATGGTGATCCAATACCTGATGGAATGGGTGGTTTTCAAACGGTAGATGTCCCTGTATCCATTTCTGGTAATTATGTTCCCATAATGAGATCGGGGGCGGCCAATAGCAGCAGACGTTTCTTTAATATATTTACTAACATAGACGATCCAGACCATTATGATCCAGGTGCTGATGGTGGAAATGGGCAAGCCACTCTGTCACCAGCCGAACTGAAACTCATTTCTGAATGGCTGGATATCGGGGCACAATATTATAACGATCCATTTGCCGTGCCGCCGAATTAAGTAACGGGGGGGGTATTGCGGTCCGGGCTGTGTTACATTCCGTGCTGACAATATTTCAAATTATAATTAAAAGAGAACCTGTGCCTGCTCGTCGCTCTCAGGTGACGTTAGTTGAATCATGCGAAGCCTGTCCATTATCACACTGCTGGTTTTGATGCTTGCGAGTTTTGTAAGCCGCGCTGAAGTCAGTCAACGTGTCAGGGTTGTTGAACCCTTTATTCCCCTCTATACAGGGCCGGGTGTTGGTTATCCGGTATTTCTGGATCTGGAAAGAGGCAGTTGGCTGAATATCCAGAGGCAACAGGCTGACTGGTATGAGGTCACAACTGACAAGAGTGATACAGGCTGGGTCAAACGGGATGATCTGGCCAAAACAGTCACAGCCGATAATCAAACTGTTGAGTTATATGATGAAAGGCAGGCTGATTTTATACACCGAGACTGGGAGTTGGGTGCGTTGTGGGGTGAGGCGGGTGATGCCAGTATTTTTACCCTGTCTATCGGCTTTGTTTTTACAAATCACCTTGCCGCAGAGTTATCGGCATCACAAATGATCGGTAGTCTATCGACCAGTGAGTTGCTCGATATTAACCTGATTGCGCAACCCTTTCCTGAGTGGCGAGTGTCTCCATATTTTACGATGGGAACCGGCCGCATCAAAACCAAAACAAATGCCACCCTGGTGCAGGAAAAAGACCGTGATGACAGGACGGCAAGCGTAGGCCTGGGTATCAGGGCCTATTTGACACGCAGCTTTTTTCTGCGGGCGGAATATAAAGAACTGGTTATTTTTACCAGTACGAATGAATACGAGGAACTGGAAATATGGTCAATCGGAGTTGGAAGCTTCTTTTAATCAATATTGTCATTTGTCTACCTGCTTTGACGTCTGGCTCGCTTGTGCTTGCGGTCGAACCAATGAAAGCGGAAGAGCAACTCATCAAGCCTGAGGTCGAGCGTAAAGACGTACGCCTTGCCAGAATCGATAATGAAAGCCTTGAGATCGGATATTTCGCCGGAAGTATGAGTTTTGAAGACTTTGGAACCAATAGTGTGCAGGGAGTGTTTGTTGCCTTTCATGTTAATGAAGATGTATTTTTACTGGGTAGTTATGGGGAAACCACTATTGGGAAAACTTCCAGTGAGATTATCAACAATAGTCCGATGTTTTCTGATAAAGAAAGGGAAGTCAATTATTATAATGTGCTGCTAGGCTACAACCTCTTGCCAGGAGAAGTGTTTATCGGCAACAAGCTGGCATTTAATACCGACTTATATTTTGTTGTGGGTTCAGGTACAACCGAGTTTGCCGGTGATGATTATGCAACCTTTGTTTATGGCTGGGGTTACCGGTTTTTGGGGGCAGACTGGTTATCTATTCATCTTGATGTTCGTAACCATTCGTTTACGCATTATAAATTTGGTTATGAGAAGTCAGTCAATAATCTGGAATCGACCATCGGCCTGGCGATATTTTTCTAGAAGAGGAATAAACATGTTTGGATACAAATATAAATTGGTTGCTCGTCTGTTCTTAGTGCTGTTTCTATGGGTGAGCGGTGCTTCATTTTCGTATGCCGCTTCGATCAACGGCAAGGCGCCAAATTTCACGTTAAAAAGCATGAGTGGTAAAAATCTGAAACTGAGTGAATACCGTGGTCAGGTCGTGATGATAAATTTCTGGGCCTCCTGGTGTGCCCCGTGTCGACAGGAAATGCCCCTACTGGAAGACTTGTATAAAAAATACAAAGGCCTGGGTTTTACCTTGCTGGGTGTCAATGTTGAGCAGGACTCCAGCAAGGCCTCGACTTTGTTGAGAAGTATCAAAGTGAGCTTCCCGATTTTGTTTGATAACAAGAATACAGTCAGCAAGATGTATAAAGTTTTGGCTATGCCGACAACAATAATTATCGATCGGGATGGTAATATGCGCTACTTGCACAAGGGTTACAAGCCGGGTTATGAACAAGAATATCGGCAACAGGTACGGGCCTTGATCAAGGAATAAATATGCGACCTGTTGCCCTTATGTTTTTACTGGTTGTGTTTATCTCAGGCTGTGCAATTGAACCCTGGGTACAACCCTATGAACGCGCCAACCTGGCCGATCCGATCATGAACTTTTCCAGGGATCCGATTTCTTCCTCTTATCGCAAGCATGTCTTTGAAGCACGTGAAGGTGCGCGCGGTGGTGAAGGCAGTCAAGGTGGTGGCTGTGGTTGCAACTAGCGTTTCACGGTTTATCCTGGCAAGCCTGATTATTGCCTTAACAA
>Ga0209633_10003924_pt1 | contig 13583 bp, 15 predicted proteins | sample Cruoilmetagenom1_FD_187290 | JGI IMG/M metagenome (GOLD analysis project Ga0209633, IMG submission 187290) | Oil polluted marine microbial communities from Coal Oil Point, Santa Barbara, California, USA - Sample 1 (SPAdes) (version 2) | ecosystem: Environmental > Aquatic > Marine > Oil seeps ... | reverse complement strand
TCTAAAAGATCTGGTAAACTATGCCAATAATAGAAAAATTGCTGCAAACCTTACAGACCTATTCCCACACCCTTATTGTGAAGAGGATGGTATCAAATTTATTAAAATGACATTAAAACAAAGTCCCACCCAGGTTTTTGCGATTGAAATAAACCAAAAAGCTTCAGGAAGTATTGGCTTGCACCCACAAACCGATGTTCATGGTAAGAATATGGAACTTGGGTATTGGCTGGCAGAAGACTATTGGGATAAAGGCCTTATGACAGCCGCTGTTCAGCAAATAACACTTTACGGGTTTAAAACCTTCGATGTAAATAGGATTTATGCTAGACCTTTTGGTACCAACATTGGTTCTCAAAAAGTATTGGAAAAAGCCGGATTCAAATTGGAAGGCCGGTTCAATAATGCAATTTTTAAAAATGGTATTTACCTTGATGAAATGATCTATGCGTTACCTAAAATTTAATCAAAATATTCTCAATAAACCTTCAGATAAACAATCAATGACATTATAAGGCATAAAAAAGCATCTCCCCCCAGAGATGCTTTATGTGTAGCTATAAAAATAGTTGATATGATCAATTTATAAAGCACTTTTAACAATATATTATTATGATGCTTCTATTAATAAAACAACTTCAAATAAAATAATCCTCAAAAAAAAATATTTTTTTTTGAAATATATCTTTTCTATCTAATTACTAGTTTTGTATGAATAAATTAGAATCATAAATTTATAAAATCAGAACACTCTTTTACTACCCCAACTTCTATATTTAATGTTATGTCTCCTACCCTAACCCGAACCAAACGCAAGGTTGGAAAACCAACAGCCGCGGTCATTTTGCGTACCTGTCTAAATTTTCCTTCAGTGATAATAATCGAAATCCAACTTTTTGAACCATGACGGTCATCTCTTACTTTTCTATCTACTATAGGTAAATGATCTATAGATACAATATGAGAAGCTTTACAAGGTTTAGTCATATATTTTTTTCCTTCAATTCCAATCTCTACTCCTTTTTGAAGGTTTTTTATAGCCCTATCATCAATTACTCCGTCAACCAGTACGTAATATTCCTTTTCTACTTTCTGGCTTCTAATATATTCACTTACTTTACCATCGGTTGTTAATAACAATAACCCTTCTGAGCTTTGGTCTAATCTACCTATTGCCATTGTACCTTTAGGAAAACTATACAATTCCCCTAATAGTTTTTTGTTTTTTCTACGCTGTTGATTATTAATCAATTGACTCAAATAACCATAAGGTTTGTGGAGAATAAAGTGTTGATGTTTGTAAGTATTAGACATGCTATAATTCTAATGCAATAATAAGAATCAATCTTTAATTAATTACTATAAATTGTACCAATATGGTTAAGCTAAAAAAATAGAATACTTTTAAAAACAAAACGTTATAATAAATACGAATGTAACCATCAAATTACTAAATGTGTCTTATCATTAAAAATATGAACTCTTTCTCACTCCCTTTAAAATTGTTTTTAATAATTCTTATGTTATTTTTAAGTTCATGTTCTAATGATCAAATAGATACACCAATAGTTACTAAAATAAGTTATGAAAATCCTATGGAAGTAACCATCAATGGTTATACCGATCATGCCATGGAACCATTTATTTCTCCTGATGGTCAAACTTTATTCTTTAACAGCCTTAATAACGGTATAGACACCAAACTCTATTATGCAACCAAGAGTACTGAAACAACGTTCACTTTTATGGGCGAATTGGCTGGAACTAATCAAGTTAGCGACCCACAACTAAATGCGGTAGCTGGTCTAGATATAGGTAATGTTTTTTATTGGGTTTCCTTAAGAGATTTTCCCGTTGAACGTGATAATTTATTTTATGGTTCTTATTATAATGGTAGCATTATCGATATCGGTAGAATACATGGTGATTTTTATAATTACAATGCGGGATGGCTAGTTATGGATCATGGGATTAGCGTTGATGGTCAAACTTTTTATTATAACAACGCTCGTTTTGATGGTACAAATTGTACGGGTCCTTGTGAAACAATCTTAGGTATCGCAAAAAAAACAGCCAATGATACCTTCATGAAAACCACAGATTCTGATACCATTTTACAAAATATCAATGACCAGGCGTTCATCTATTATGCGCCGTACATTACGCGAGATAACCTAGAGCTTTATTACACTCGTTACCTTAAAGGCTCTATAGACAACAACACAATCGTCGAAATTTGTGTGGCCACACGCACTACTGATAATGCCATTTTTTCAGAACCCAAAGTGCTCTTTTTTGATAGTATTATAAACAATATTATAGAAGCTCCTACCCTTACCTCAGATAAAGCAGTGATGTATTATCATAAAAAAATCAATGGTATTCATAAAATTATGATGCGTAAACGTCAGTAAAGGTGTTTATACCTTTGCTTTTAAAATGGCATTTTGCTCTTTTAACAATTCAGTAAGATCAGTTAATAATTGAATATCTTTAGGTGTAGCAACTGTAACATCTTTAGTGTCTTGTGCTTTCTTTCGAAGTCTGTTCATAAACTTCACTACAATAAATATAGTAAAGCCAATAATTAAAAAATCTAACATTGCTTCTGTTAATGCTCCATAAGCTATAGCAACTTCTTCACTAATTATAGTTCCTGATGTGTCGGTAATTACATCACGTAATATCAATCGTTTATTTTGCATGTTGATACCATTTGACAATAATGATAAAGGAGGTAACAACACTTTTTTTACCAAAACATCAATTACTTTGTTAAAAGATGCACCTATTATAATACCCACGGCCATATCCATCATATTTCCTTTTACGGCAAATTCTTTAAATTCTTTAAACAAACTCATAACACTCTTTTTCGTTAATTAACAAATGTATTTGTTAAAATTGATCCATCAAAAAATAAATTAAATTATAAATACTGATATAAATGCCAGTTTTACAAGAGGATAGAATAATATTTTAATTAAATTGTTGCATTTACAATTATAAACATTACTTTTGCAGCAATATTAATATTTAATTTATTTAAAATGAGTAAAGGAACAGTAAAATTCTTCAATGATTCAAAAGGTTTTGGATTCATAACTGAAGAAGGTTCAGGCAAAGAACATTTCGTACACATTTCTGGTGTAATCGATGAAATCCGCGAAGGTGATGAAGTAGAATTCGAATTGACAGAAGGTAAAAAAGGATTGAACGCAGTAAACGTAAGAGTACTATAATATATACTATTATTTACCGTAATTCATTGCAAAGCCTATCATATATATGATAGGCTTTTTTTATTTCTGCATTTAAACCAAGACTATTGATCAAAAAATGAAACCCATTACTTTCAATAAGAAATATCTAATACTTTTTGTTACTATATTATTATGCGAATTGTACATTGGTTTCTTTGTTCATGATAATATCATTCGCCCTTATATTGGTGATTTATTAGTGGTCATTCTTATCTATGCCTTTTTAAAGATATTTATACCTAAAAAACAAGTCTTTATTGCATTTGTAACTTTTATTTTTGCATGCTTTATTGAGTTTGCCCAATATTTTAATTTAATTTCTTTATTAGGCCTCGAAGAAAATAAAATTGCCCGTGTTTTAATAGGAACTTCCTTTTCATGGATTGATATATTAGCTTATTTTGGTGGCTTTTTAATTATTATTATGGTTGGAGAGTTTTATAATAGATGGAATAAATATCAACTGATTAGATGACTAGTATAGAACACAAAAAAACTGAAATTTGTCTACTCTGCAATAGTAATGCAAGCACTTTTTATAATTACAATGATAGACATTTTTTTAAATGTAATACCTGTGCCGGAATTTTTCTTGATAAAAATTTATGGCTTACAAAAGAAGATGAAATTGCACGTTATATAACGCATAATAATGATGTTGAAGATAAGAATTATCAACTATTTGTTTCGCCCATTACCAATGCTGTTTTAAGAGATTTTGACAAAGAACATTACGGAATTGATTTTGGGGCTGGTACTGGACCTGTGATTTCTAAAATTTTAGGCGATCATAAATTTCAAATAGTTCAATATGATCCTTTTTTTCATAATTATAAAAACTTGTTAGATAAAAAATATGATTATATAGTTTGTTGTGAAGTAATTGAACACTTTTACCATCCTAAAAAAGAATTTGATCTATTAAAAAAGATAATGCGGCCTAATGCAAAGCTATATTGTATGACGGTTTTGTTTGAAGACAATATGGATTTTCACAATTGGTATTATAAAAACGACCCATCACATGTATTTATTTATCAGTCCAAAACAATTTATTGGATAAAAGAAAATCTAAAATTTTCTGATGTTATAATTAACAATAGACTTATAACTTTCTCAAAATAAATTCTTATTCAATAGGTAAGGTTGGAGTTGATTTTACTTCCGTCATAACAAATGCACTCTGTACTTGACTTATATTATCAACTGAAGCTAGTTTTTTAGCTACAAAATTTTGGTAAGTGTCCATATCATACACGACTACTTTTAGTAAATAATCAAACATTCCACCAATATGATAACATTCAATTACTTCAGAAAATTGTTGTATATCTCTTTCAAATTTTGAAATGAAAGTAGCTTCATGCTGATTCAATGATATGTTACAAAACACCAATAAAGATAATCCTATTTTTTTTCGATCTATAACTGCCCTGTAAGAAGTAATATATTTTTCTTTTTCAAGTCGTTTAATGCGCTCAAAAATAGGTGTAGGTGTTAAGTTTAACTTATTTGCAATTTCTTTAATTGTTAATTTACTATTGACTTGCAACATTCTTAAAATTGATTGATCTATAGTATCTATCATCTTGTAGATTTTTATTCTATATACATTTATAAAAATGAACTAAAAAAGAATATTATACTTTATTTTTAACAAATATAGATTTATTATCTGAATAATACATTTAATTAGGAATATATAACCATGATTCTTAACTTTGATATTATAAATACAATACTATGAAATCACATAATTATAGCCCGGAAAGTTTAATGATGAGTTATGGATATAAACCAGAGCTATCAGAAGGTGCCGTAAAGTGCCCTATTTTTCAAACTTCAACATTTGCGTTTAAAACTGCAGAAGAAGGGAAAGCATTTTTTGAAATTGCCTACGGATTAAGAGATAAATCTCCTAAAGAAGAATTAGGATTGATTTATAGTAGAATCAACAATCCGAATTTGGAGATTTTAGAAAACAGATTATGTCTATGGGATAAGGCCGCTGATTGTGCCGTTTTTGAAAGTGGTATGTCTGCAATTAGCACAGTGTTATTAGAGTTTTTAAAACCGGGTGACTTGTTTGTTTATGGCAATCCTGTTTATGGAGGTACCGACCATTTCATCGAACACTTTTTGCCTAAAATTGGTATCCATACTTTAGGAGTACATCCCGATGAAAGTTCTGAAAAAATTATTGAGCTTATTAATGCTACTGGAAAAGCAGATCAATTAGCGATGATCTATTTAGAGACTCCAGCCAACCCAACAAATGATATTGTAGATATTGAAAGTTATAGTAAAATTGCCAACTTTTTTAGTACTAATGAAAAACAAGTGCTTCTTACAGTTGATAATACTTATATGGGGCCGATATGGCAACATCCTTTGAATTTTGGTGCTGATCTCGTCCTCTATTCAGCAACAAAATATATAGGTGGTCATAGTGATTTGATTGCAGGTGCTGTTTTAGGCTCGGCTGAATTAATTACACGCGTAAAAACACTTCGTACATTTTTAGGAAATATGTTGAGTCCTAATACCGCCTGGTTGCTATTACGAAGTTTAGAAACATTAAAAGTAAGAATGGATAAACAAACTAAAAATGCACAACAAGTGGCAGCGTTTTTAGATCAACATACATATGTAGAAAAAGTAAATTATTTGAGTTTACTTAAAGAAGGAACTAACGAATACGAAATTTATAAAAAGCAATGTGAAGCGCCAGGTGCTATGATTTCATTTAATATAAAAGGTGGTGAAAAAGAAGCATTTCAGTTTATGAATAATTTGAAGTTATTTAAAATGGCAGTGAGTTTGGGAAGTACTGAAAGTTTGGTAGAGCACCCTATATCAATGACCCATGCAGGAGTTGATCCAGAGCATAGAAAAAGAATGAATATTACAGATAAACTGATACGACTATCAATAGGTGTCGAAAATGCTAATGATATTATATATGATATTGAACAAGCGTTGGAAAATATTCAAATTCCGAATAACAAATTACAACTAGCTCAAATTTAAAAGTCAATACAGTTAGTCAATTATAAGAACAAATTTTAATTAATTTGTTCGAGGGTTATTCATGATGATAAGGTTCATTCTTAAGAATTGTAAAAGCTCTATAGAATTGTTCAATCATAAATAGTCGGATCATTTGATGAGAAAACGTCATTTTTGATAATGATACTTTTCCTTGTGCTTTTTGATATACTGCCGCTGAAAATCCATAAGGTCCACCTATGACAAAAACCAATTGTTTTATTCCTGCATTCATTTTTTTTTGAAGAAAACGAGAAAATTCTATCGATCTAAATTCATGACCCTGCTCGTCTAACAATATAAGTTGATCAGTAGGCAAAATATTCTTTAAAATAAGTGTTCCTTCTTTTTCCTTTTGTTGACTTTCTGATAAATTTCTAACATTTTTTAAATCTGGAATAATCTCAAAATCAAACTTTATATAATGATTTAATCGTTTCTGGTATCCATCAATTAGTTGTAATAAATTCTTATTATCTGTTTTCCCAATGGCTAGGAGTTTTAATTTCATAGTACAAATTTATGATTATTTATTGTTTTTTGAAACCAATATTCATAAACGTAATATCTGATCCTATCAAGTTAATACAACATGACTTATGTCATAGATATAAGCTATTTGATTGCCTAAGTTTGCCCATTATTAACAATAGATAAAACATACCATGAATTTTCAAAAACAATATCAAAAGTATAATAAATTTAATTCGTTTATTGCAAGTAAAGGGCTATTTTTCAGCATTGTAACATTTTTATTAGTTAGCTTTTCAACAACAAGTCAAGAATTAGCTCCTTATATTAAAGTAGGAGAAAGCAGTGAAACAATTCAACAGATTTCCGACAAAGTTATCGCTGCCTTAAAAAATAATTCCTTTACTATTTTAGGGTCGTATCATCCTTCAGGAAAAAGTTCTTTAAAGGTAATTGCTTTTACGAAGTCTGATTTAAAAAACACTGTTGTGAAAGTAAAAGATAGAGGTGCCCTTGCAGCTGTTTTTAAAATTGGAATGATACAAAAAAATGGGAAAACAACTATTTCATATACCAATCCTGATTATATCTTAAGAGCTTATTTAAGAGATAATTATAATTCGTATAAAACAACTTTTCAAAACTTTAGCAGTACTTTAAAAACTGCATTATCAAGTGTAGGAAGTGAATTTACACCTTTCGGTGGAACCGTAAAAGCTGATAAATTAAAAAAGTATCACTATAAAATAATGATGCCTTATTTTACTGACCCTGTAACTTTAAATGAATTTTCATCGTTCGAAGAAGGTTTAAAAATTATTCAAAACAACTTAAAGGCACAAAAAGGAAGCACTAGGCAAGTCTATAAATTGATTTATAAAACTAAAAAAATTGCAGTGTTTGGAGTTGGGCTAAGAAGTAAAGAAGACGGTGAAGCTCATTTCTTACCAAAAATTGGAGAAACACATGTTGCTGCATTACCTTATGAAATAATTTTACATGATAAAAAAGCTACCATGCTACACGGAAAATATAGAATAGCTTTACATTGGCCTGAACTGACTATGGGTACATTTATGAAAATTATGAGCACACCGGGTGATATTGAAGATACATTAGAAGGGCTTTGTAAATAAAATGTTTTGTTAGGTACTATTGAAATTGATTTTTTAGTGGTAAACCTGTCTATATTTTAGACATGAAATTCTATGGTAAAGAAGATGTGAATAGTATTCTATTCTAAATAATCATTCCTTTTCTTTTCTAACTTAGTTTTAGAAAAGTAATTGGTTTACATGAATAATTATCAACCTGTTATTTACATCTTCTTTCTGTATTTGTTTGGTTTAATTTTTTATAAAGCAGACATAAAATATTCAATGTTTGCAGAATTCCAAAATTCGCTTAACGTCAGATTCATTTTTGAATGATAGATTGTTACTTGCGACGAATGTGTCTATTTCAGCAATTTTTACTTCATTAGCCCTTACTAATTCTAGAATACTTTTTTTCTTTAGTTTAAACGGTTTCATTTTATTACCAAGTTTCACGAAATAACTAAATTTTCGTATATACTTATCTTTTTTATTCAACATAGGATTTGGAGATCCTGGAACGAACTCAACGGTATGTCTTTTTAATAACGAGAATGCATCAGTTTCATGTACAACTTCAAATACACTTTTAGAACCATTATAATAATACTTTCTATATGTTTTATTTCTGATAATTACTTTTTCTAAGTTATTAAAACTGAAAGTGTAGACAGCACTGTTAGCTATCCGAGTAACAAATACGTTTCCCTGTAAATTCAAATTCATATTATTTAAGGCTATTTTTTCTCCTTTCGAAGTATATAAAAAACCCCTGTTGTTCCAGTCATTAAATAAATACTTAGTGCCTTTCACTATTTTTTTTGATCCTTTAAAATTATTTTCCGAGCTTTCATAAACAGAAACACCAATATTGTCGACTTTTTCAATAAATTTATGTTTTAATTGTTCTTCTGAATTACCTATACTTTCTTTTTTTAACAATTTGTCTTTTTTGATATGACTTTCTAATATTGCTGCTCGTGTTTCATTGCCATTAAATAAATTAATCAATCTTTTTCTAGTAGGTTTGAACGGTTGAATTGACTTTCCTTTTTTAAGGTAATAAGAATGCCGCTGAAGGTATCTATCGTTAGGACTATTCAACATTGGATTTGGAGAACCATAAATAAGTTGAATATTAAAGCCTTTAAGTAGCACAAAATTATCTGATTCATAGATCAACTCAAAAATTTTAGATGAACCATTGAATTCAAACTGCTTATAAGTTTTACCATTCACTAAAACCTTTTGAAATTTATCGAAATTAAATTGTAGAACTGAATCTTTGTAAATTTTAGATTCAAAATAATTACTCGGTACATTTAAATTAATACTATTTATTAAAACTTCTTGATTATCTAAAGTGTATAACATAGCCTTTTGCTGCCAATCTTTAAACAAATAAATAGACCCTTTTACTTTTTTAAATGTTGAAGAAAAATAAATGACCCTACCTAATTTTTCATCCTTATTTTGAAAATTAGTAGTGACCGTTTTCTGATTGTTGCTTTCAACATTCATATTTATACTTTGACCATATATTTTTATGGAGAAGACTAGAAGTGTTCCTATCAAAATTTGTTGTATACATTTCTTAATGCTATTGTAATTCATTTTATATTATCATTTATAAAAGTCAGTTATTTCAAGGCCCAAATATACAACTTGATTGAAATATTAAAAATCATATTTCTATTTTTTAAATTCGCAAATCAATTTCTTATTTTTGCATTATAAATTTAAATTTATGATTAGTCAGCAACAGTTTAATAAAGAATTAGAATATATTATAAAAAATGCTATTCGAGAGGATGTAGGAGATGGTGATCATAGTTCCCTCGCTTGTATTCCTAATGAAGCAACAGGTAAAGCAAAACTTTTAGTAAAAGATGAAGGTGTTATCGCCGGTGTAGCCTTTGCTAAAATGGTTTTTAATCACGTTGATAGTATTTTAAAAATTGAAACACTTATTGACGATGGTAGTCCGGTAAAATATGGTGATATTGTTTTTTATGTTGAGGGTAGTTCTCAATCAATTTTAAAAGCAGAACGTCTGGTGCTAAATGCCATGCAACGCATGAGTGCCATTGCAACAAAAACCCGTTCGTTTGTAGATTTATTAGAAGGTACAAAAACGAATATTCTTGATACCAGAAAAACCACACCGGGTATAAGAGCTCTTGAAAAATGGGCTGTAAAAATAGGTGGCGGAGAAAATCATCGTTTTGCTTTATATGATATGATCATGCTAAAAGATAATCATATAGATTTTGCAGGAGGTATCACTAAGGCTATTAATAAGACCAAACAATACTTAAAAGAGACAGATCGTGATTTAAAAATTATTGTTGAAGCACGTAGTCTTAAAGAAATTGAAGAAATATTACAATCTGAAGGTGTTTATAGAATCTTAATAGATAATTTTAATTATGAAGATACCAAAAAAGCTGTTGCTCTGATAGGAGATAAATGTCTTACAGAATCTTCAGGCGGTATCAATGAAAATACATTAAGAGCCTATGCTGATTGTGGTGTAGATTATATTTCTTCTGGAGCGTTGACTCATTCGGTTTATAATATGGACTTAAGTTTGAAGGCTGTCTAATTTTAGATGAATGAGTTACAAATTGCGATTTTACAAACACAAACTATTGCTTACTGAAAATCACTTCTGACTTTCCTTTAACATTGGTACAAAACGAAATTGACCTAATTCATGTTTTTCAAACTCATTTTCTCCATTGCGGATGTATAGGGTCATTGTTTGTACATCTTCACCAACAGGAATTACCAACTTACCTCCTATTTTTAATTGACTTAATAATGGTTTAGGAACAAATGGAGCTCCTGCGGTAACCAAGATCTTATCAAATGGTGCGTGTTCTTCCCAACCTTTATAACCGTCACCAAAACTCAGTTTCTTCGCAACATACCCTAGTTTAGGTAAGAATTTTCTAGTTTTTTCATAAAGCTCTTTTTGACGTTCTATACTATAAACTTCCGCTTTTAGTTCGATTAAAACGGCAGTTTGATAGCCAGAACCTGTACCAATCTCCAAAACTTTATCCCCTTTTTTTATATCTAACAATTCCGTTTGAAAAGCAACCGTATACGGTTGAGATATTGTTTGATCAGCAGCAATAGGAAATGCATTGTCTTGATATGCAAAATCAACAAATCCAGAGTCCATAAAAAGATGTCTCGGAACTTTCGTAATTGCATCAAGTACTTTTTTATCTTTAATTCCTTTGCCTTCCACAACTTTAACAAGCTTGTTTCTAAGTCCTTTATGCTTTGGTAAATCTTTCATAGTTATTTTTCAAAAGTAATTAAATATTTTATTTAAAAAAACAATTTGAATACTGTTATTTCTGACATTTTTTTAGTGAAAAATATTTTAAAATAGGTTCATTGAGAAAATGCTAATATTTCTTTCATTTTACTCTAATAAATTCTCAATGAAAAAAATTATAACTAATTTTGTATAAAATCAATTTTTATGTTAAACGTAGGTGTTTTAGGAGCCGGTCATCTTGGTAAAATTCATTTAAAATTATTGCAACAATCAGAAAAATATAACCTTGTCGGATTTTATGATCCGAGTACTGAAAATGCTCAAAAAGTAGCTTCAGAATTTGGTTATAACTCTTTTAATTCTGTGACTGATTTGATAGATGCTGTAGATATTGTTGATATTGTTACCCCTACTCTTTCGCATTTTGATTGTGCCAAAGAAGCCATTAATAAAGGGAAACATATTTTTATTGAAAAGCCAATTACCAATACAGTAGTTGAAGCGGAAGCAATTAAAACACTTGCCAGTCGAGAACACATAAAAGGGCAAGTTGGTCATGTAGAAAGATTTAATCCGGCATTTACAGCTGTTAAAGATATGATACAAGATCCTATGTTTATTGAAACACACAGATTGGCTGAATTTAACCCAAGAGGGACAGATGTACCCGTGGTACTTGATTTGATGATTCATGATATTGATATTATTTTGAGTGTTGTCAATTCAAAAATTAAAAATGTTTATGCCAGTGGTGTTTCAGTAATTAGTGAAACACCAGATATTGCGAATGCCAGAATTGAATTTGAAAATGGTTGTGTTGCCAATTTAACAGCGAGTAGAATTTCAATGAAAAACATGCGCAAATCACGATTTTTTCAAAAAGACGCCTATATATCTGTTGATTTCTTGGAAAAGAAAAGTGAAGTGGTTAGAATGAAAGATGTTCCAGAAAATGCTGATGAGTTCGCCATGATCTTACAAAATGCTGAAGGTGTTAAAAAACAGATTTATTTTGAAAATCCGACTGTTGAAACAAACAATGCCATTTTAGATGAACTAGAAACTTTTGCTGATGCTGTTGTCAATGATACAACACCTATAGTCACTTTGAATGATGGTTCGAAAGCATTACGCGTTGCACATCAAATTATGGATTGCTTTTAAAAATATATTTAATTCTTACAAAGTAAGGAACAAAAGACAAAGAATCTCAACACTTAAGATTCTTTAAGCTACCTCAAGAATGAAAAAAGAATAATATAATTTAAAGAATAATAACCTAATGAAAAACATTGCAGTAATTGGAGCAGGTACAATGGGGAACGGAATTGCCCATGTATTTGCACAAAATAAGTATCAAGTACATTTAATAGATATTTCTCAAGACTCATTAGATAAAGGCTTAGCAACTATAACCAAGAATTTGGATAGAATGCTTGCAAAAGAACGCATCACTGAAGAAGAGAAACAACAAGCGCTTAGTAACATCAAAACATTTACATCTACTAAGGATGGTGTACAAAATATGGATTTGGTTGTTGAAGCGGCAACTGAAAATATTGATCTAAAACTTAGAATTTTTAAAGAATTAGATGACATTTGTGATATACATACAATTTTAGCTACAAATACTTCTTCAATTTCTATCACTAAAATTGCTGCCGTGACCTCAAGACCTTCCAAGGTTATAGGAATGCATTTTATGAATCCAGTTCCGATCATGAAATTGGTAGAAGTAATTCGCGGGTATGCAACTTCTGATGAAGTTACCAATACAATTATGAAGCTTTCAAAAAAACTTGGCAAAGTTCCAGTTGAAGTTAATGATTATCCCGGATTTATTGCTAATAGAATTTTAATGCCAATGCTAAATGAGGCAATCTATTCTTTGTATGAAGGAGTTGCCGGTGTGTATGAAATTGATACAGTTATGAAATTAGGTATGGCGCATCCAATGGGACCTTTACAACTTGCTGATTTTATTGGATTAGATGTATGTCTTTCAATTTTAAATGTGCTTTATAACGGTTTTGGAAACCCGAAATATGCACCATGCCCATTATTAGTTAATATGGTGGCAGCTGGTAAATTAGGTGTAAAATCTGGTGAAGGTTTTTATGATTATTCAGAAAGCAGAGCAGCAGAAAAAATAGCTAAACAGTTCGGTTAAAAGTATTTCTTATTTCCTACTGGAAAATAAAAAGCCTCTCATTTTATTATGAGAGGCTTTTATAATTAACTCTTAATTTTATTAATTATTATCTTCTTCGTCCTCTTCATCTTTTTTTGAAGTCTTATTCCATATTTTTATTTCATCATCTTTGGTTACCCCAGAAATTATTTCAACATTAACACCATCAGATATACCAAGTTCTACATCACGTCTTTCAAAATCCTGATCACCTGTTTTAA
>Ga0209633_10003923_pt1 | contig 13583 bp, 11 predicted proteins | sample Cruoilmetagenom1_FD_187290 | JGI IMG/M metagenome (GOLD analysis project Ga0209633, IMG submission 187290) | Oil polluted marine microbial communities from Coal Oil Point, Santa Barbara, California, USA - Sample 1 (SPAdes) (version 2) | ecosystem: Environmental > Aquatic > Marine > Oil seeps ... | reverse complement strand
TTTGTGGAAGTAGGTGGAAGAGTTGGATTAGGTTATCGAGATACGGCGCAGGATATAATGGGAGTTGTGCACACTAATCCTGACAAAACAAAGCAGAGAATAATTGAATTATTAAAAGGGCATACAAGTTATGGTTATGGACTGCATTTGTTTGATCCTGAAGTATTTGAGCCTAAAGAAGACAAACTCCCAGGTGTGAAATTACCGACTGTTGTCCCAAGTCAAAGTATTTCGGATATTGTGCATGGACTAGAGGATGTTTGTGCGGATGACGCTATTTGGTTAGTTGCATCCATATGTGAGTGGGTAGTTGAACATGGGGAAATAGATTTTTTTAATAAAATTATACCATATGCAAATGGCGGTGAAGGGACGGTTTACGAACACCTTACAAAAATTCTAGATTTTTCTGCAGAGTATGTTGGACAATCTGGCATTTGCCAAGGATTGCGAGCCGATTGGAATGATTGTCTTAATTTAGGCGGTGGTGAAAGTTCAATGGTTTCTTTTATGCACTATTGGGCCCTAGAAAAATTTATTGATTCGGCAAAAACATTAGGAAAAACCGGCGATGTAGAAAAATATGCTGCCATGGCTGGAAAAGTGAAAAATGATTGCGAAAATATTTTATGGGATGGAGACTGGTATTTAAGAGGTTTTACAAAGAACGGAAAAAAAATTGGAACAAGTGAAACAAAGGAAGGGAAAATATTTTTAAATGCTCAATCATGGGCAGTCTACTCAGGCGTAGCTTCGAGAGAACGAGCAATAAAATGTATGAATTCAGTTGATAAATACCTTTCGTCAGAATATGGGCTGCATCTTCTATGGCCAGCTTACTCGGAACCAAATGATGATATTGGTTATGTAACAAGGGTTTATAAAGGAATAAAAGAAAATGCCTCAATTTTTAGTCACCCAAACCCTTGGGCGGTAATTGCTGAATGCAAACTTGGGAGAGGTAATAAAGCTATGAGGTATTATGATTCTATATTACCTTATAATCAGAATGATAAAATTGAAATCAGGGAAGCGGAACCTTATTCTTATTGTCAATTTATTATGGGTAAAGATCATACAGCATTTGGAAGGGCGAGGCATCCGTGGCTAACCGGTACTGCTTCTTGGTTTTATACTGCTGCAACAAAGTATATTTTGGGTATTCAACCGACTTATGAAGGACTAGTCATAGATCCTTGCATTCCATCTGATTGGAAAGAGTTTGAAGTAACAAGAATGTGGCGTGGTGCAACTTATAACATAACCGTTTACAATCCCGACGGTGTAGAAAGGGGTATTAAAACAATTGAGTTAGACGGAGCAAGAATATCCGGTTTTATACCAATACAGGAAAAAGGAAAAAACGCTAATATTAAAGTAATAATGGGATAGATATTGTTAAAATACTAAATTAATCTTTTAATAATTTTCTTTTCAGTGAAGGTAATATGGGTCAACTTAATTGGTTAGATATTTCAGTTATCATTTCGTTCTTTTTAATCATATTTGCAATTGCTGCATACTATTCAAAACAAGCCGGAAAAAATACAGGTGAATTTTTTCTTTCCGGTAGAAATATGCCTTGGTATATTGCCGGTACTGCAATGGTTGCTACTACATTTGCAGCAGATACACCTCTCGCAGTAACCGAACTGATTGCAAAAAATGGGATCGCAGGTAATTGGTTGTGGTGGAATCTTGCGATTGGGGGGATGCTAACGGTTTTTTTCTTTGCTAAATTGTGGCGTAGAGCAAATATAGTAACTGATGTAGAGTTTGTTGAATTGAGATATTCTGGAAAATCTGCAGCTATACTTAGAGGATTTAGGGCAATTTATCTTGGCCTATTTATGAATGCAATTGTAATGGGTTGGGTAAATAAAGCAATGGAAAAAATCTTTTCTGTCGTTATACCTGAGTTTGACGCTTTTACCATGGTGGTAATTACTGCTCTAATTATTGCAATTTATTCCTCAGCTTCGGGACTACTTGGTACTGCAAGAACTGATAGTTTTCAGTTTGTATTTGCAATGATTGGTTGTATTGTTTTGGCAGTTATTGTTGTGCAAAGACCTGAAATTGGAAGCTTAGAAGTATTAAAAAATAAACTGCCGTCTTCAACTTTAGATTTTTTCCCTGCCATTGGTGAGTTTGGTATAAATAAAGCTGCAACCGGAATATTTGCATTATCAGTCGGAGCCTTTGTTGCACATGTAGGTTTGCAGTGGTGGAGTAGCTGGTATCCAGGGGCTGATCCGGGCGGTGGAGGCTATGTTGCCCAAAGAATGATGTCTGCAAAGGATGAAAAACATAGTGTACTGGCAACTTTATGGTTTACAATTGCCCATTATGCTGTTAGACCATGGCCATGGATTATTGTTGCACTTGCTGGATTAGTATTATTGCCCCATAGTAGTGTTGAAGAGCTGCAATTAGAAAATGGCAATTATTTTGTTACAGCAGAAAAAATTCATTCTAATGATCAATTATCCTCTTCTGAATTGACCATTTCCAATTCGGAAGAATTTGAACAATACTACGAAAAATATGAAAATACCATCGATCCCGGATTAATGTATCCAAAGCTAATGTTAATGTACCTGCCGGCTGGATTATTAGGTATGCTAATTGCCGTTTTTTTGGCAGCATATATGTCTACTATTGCATCTCAATTAAATTGGGGTACTTCATACCTGATTAACGATTTTTACAGGAGATTTATTAAAAAAGATTCTGATGAAAAACATTATGTAATTGTTTCAAGAATTGGAATTGTATTGGTTACAATATTTTCGCTGATAGTTACAAGGTATTTTCTTACAACAATTTCAGGTGCCTGGGAATTTATTATTAACGCAAGTGCCGGAATGGGTGCGGTTTTAATTTTAAGATGGTATTGGTGGAGAATTAATGCATGGTCGGAAATATCTGCTATGATTGCACCTCTAATTATTTATCCGGTAGCAAAATACGGATATGGATTAGAGTCACCAATTACCCTTTACCCTATAGTTTTTGGTACAACAATTATTTGGTTATTAGCCACTTATATTACAAAGCCGGTAGAAGAAACGAAGCTTGTGGAATTCTATAAAAGAACTTATCCCGGTGGTGCAGGTTGGAAAAAAATATCTTCACTAGTTGGTGAAATTAAAAGTGAAATGAATTTTGGTAAAGCATTTCTTAATTGGTTTTTAGGAGTTGTTTTGGTTTATTCTTTTCTTTTCGGTTTGGGAAGCTTACTCTTTGGTTTTAATGAAAATATGATTTATTTCTTGATTTTATTTCTTGTAAGTTCATTTTTTATATATAAAAATTTGACTTCCGTTTCGTAAATGAACTAATAATGGTTGGGACTTCCGAAAAATTAAAAATATACCTCATTCTGACTCGTCAGACAAGTCTGACGAGCGGAGCGACTTACCTACCTACGGTAAGCTTGCAAGCTCACCGAAAGTAATTTTTTCATATAAGTTAAAAACGAAGATTTCTCTCTTCGGTTAATGACGATAAAAGTTCAAATCTAATTTTTCAGAGATTTCGATTATGAAGTTTTATCAAAACAAGTAAGACAAATAGATTCTTTGACTAACAATAAGCATAATCAGAGTTAGTGATACATATATTTAGTTTATTTACCCAAAAATTAACAATCTAATATTTCAGTATAACCTTCCGATAGTAAATTATTAAAAGATTTTCTTCACGAAAAAAGAAAGGATAATAAATTTTAATTAAACTTGAGGGAATATTGAGTGCAATACAGTGGTCTGATAATCTTGCACTCAATATTGAGGATATAGATAAGCAGCATATGAAATTTTTAGAAATTGTGAACGAATTATTGTCCGCAATGAAGAACAAAAAGTCTAAGGAAATTCAAAGTGAAATTATTGATCAATTGATTAGCTATGCTTTTTATCATTTTTCTAAAGAAGAAAGATATTTAAAAAAATCAAAATACCCTGGTATAAATCAGCATAAAAATGAACATGAAAAATTTGTCGATAAAATCATTAAGTTCAAAAAAGATTACGACGAAAATAGAATTACGCTATCAATAGATATGATTAATTTCATGAATAATTGGTGGATAAATCATATTAGAGTAAGCGATAGAAAATATCTTCCATACGTAAAAGAAGCATATTGATAATAATTTCAGTAGTTAGAAAGGAATTCTAAAATCAAAAAGATTTATTGGAGCCTGAAGTTCTAATAAATCGGATTTGTTGGAAGATTTTGAATTGTGCAACCTTGTAACAAACTCCGCAACACTATATCCAATTATTCCACCCAAAAGAACGTCGGAAGTCCAATGATGGTTTTGATAAACTCTTGAAAAAGCAGTCATGAATGCCGGTACAAATAACGCAACTTTTAGATAATCGTTTGAAGTATTTTTTGCTAGAACAGTTGAGAGCGAAAATGCAAGGGCCGTATGCCCAGAGTTAAGCGAAAGAAAATTATTTTGCTTAAACGAGAGAGGATAAAAAGAGAAAGGGTTAGAATTTTCTCTCGGTCTTTCTCTTCCGAAGCTATACTTAAAAAATAAAGTAATTATTGATGAAAAAAGAGCAGATTCTCCAATTTCAAATCCCAATTTTTTATTCGCATTGTTATCTGTTGCTATGCCATGGATATAAAAACTACCACCAATTGCAACTATAGTCCATGGTTCGCCCCAAATTCTACCAAACTCTATTGGAATTGAATTTCTGTGATTATCATTATTAAGAACGCTTTCTCTTACAGACTCATCCAAATACATTGTGCCATAAGTTAAACCAACGACACCAAGAATTGTTAGCCAATCATTTTTATCCCAATTAGATGGCTGTTTTGCTACATCTTCAATATCGTTTGTTAGTGTTTTAAAGTTATACTTCGTTTGAGCAAAACTATAATTTGATAAAAAGAATAAAGCAATTAAGGATATTAGTAATCTATATGATGAAAAAAGTTTAGAAATTATCATTATTTACTAGGTGAAAAATGTTTAATAATATTTGCATGCTCAATAGTAATTAAGCCGCCGGAATTTGATTTTTCCAATAATTCATTAAGAAGCGGTAAAAAAGTTTTAATTTTTTTTTCAGAATCTACAATTTCAATTACAAGAGGAAGATCTTCAGAAAGTGTGAGAGCTTTTGAAGTCCGAATTATACTTGTATTTCCAAATCCCATTATTCCTTTATAAACAGTAGCTCCTGCTAAATTATTTTTTCTAGCCAATACAACTATTTTTTCATAAACATTTATTGGTCCAATTTTATCGTTTTCTCCAATAAAAATTCTTAAAAGCTGTGCCTTTTTAGTTTCAAGCATATTTTACCTCTATTTTGATAAAATATAAGCTAGATAAATTCCTAAAATCGTTATAAACACGTTAAGGAGAATGTTTAATCCTGCAAACAGAAATTGGGAATCTTTAATCAAATTTATTGTTTCTAATGAAAAAGTAGAAAATGTTGTTAATCCACCGCAAAATCCTACTCCTAACAATAGCTTCAAATTGTTCGGTAACAATTCCTTATCGTCAAAACTGAAAATTAGAAATCCCAGAATAATACTTCCTAAAATGTTTACTATTAACGTTCCAAATGGAAAATAAACCGGTAATAACTTTGCAGCATAATTTGAGATTAGGTACCTAAATCCACCTCCTAATCCTGCCCCAATCGATACTAATAAAAAATTCATAGCTATAATAATTATTTTTTATAAATATACTAACTTTTTTAAGATTCGGGAGTCTAAAGTTTAAGAAAATAATATAAATAATTCCGTGGGGCTATTATGAATGCAACTCATAAAATTAGAAGTAAAATAGCATTATCTATTACGCTGATTACAATATTCTTTTTAACTACAAATTTCACAGCAAGGGATCTAGAACTAATTAAGGAAAAATCTTTTGAAGTTGAACCTGGACAACTTCTCAATGTAAAAACCGATATTGGTGATATTATTATTAAGGCCTGGAGCGAAAATAAAGTTGTTGTTAAAATTTATGGTGATGAAGATGCAAGAAGGAAAATGGAATTTATGTTTGATCAAGACGAAAATGGTGTTGAGATTATCGGAGAAAAAGAAGGGAGTAAATTGTTTGGCTGGTTTAGCAATATTGAATTAAAATATGAAATTAAAGTACCCGCTCATTTCGATTCAGACTTAAAATCTTCCGGTGGTGATATGGTTGTCAAAAATGTTAAAGGTGAGTGCAACTTAAAAACTTCCGGCGGGGATATTTATACAAAAAATGTAGAAGGAGCTCTTTATTGCGGAACCTCAGGTGGAGATATTTCATTATTTAATTTTAGTGGAAATGCCGAAGTTTCAACTTCTGGAGGAGATATTGAAGTCGATTCTGAAGAAGGTTCGATATTAGCTACTACTTCTGGAGGAGATATTATTGTTAAAGCTTCTGATGGGGAGGTTAAAGCTAAAACCTCAGGTGGAGATATTTCATTAAACTATTTTGGTGAAAATTATGGAATTTCACTTTCAACCTCAGGTGGGGATATTGATGCAAAATTGCCATCTGATTTGAATGCTGAAGTGGATATTAGGACTTCTGGTGGAGATATTATTAGCAACTTTTCACAAAATAAAATGACTAAGATTTCTAAGTCAAAATTGATTGGAAAATACAATAATGGCGGAAATCCTTTAATCTGTAAAACGACAGGTGGGGATATAAGTATACTCGAACGATAAAATAGAAAATAATTCACTCCTTATAGTACTTGTGCCATCAATATACCGGTGGCACTTTTTTTTGGTCATGCCCAATTCCATTGAATAGAAGTCAATTTTTGGTATTTTTAATATTAAATTATCTATCAATAACGGCAAATTGACATTATGAATTTAACTCTATTAATATTTTTACTTGCAACCAGTATCTTTGCTTCAGATCCGGTAATAAAAAGCCTCCACACATACCCCAACAATAATCTTACTAAAATCCCAGTTATTAGGATGGGAACAAGTGATAAATTGACCGTTGAATTTGATGTTGAGGCGGAACACGAACCCTCTTTTAATATAAAATTCAAATTTTGTGATGCCAATTGGAACCCTTATGAAAACTTATTATTAGAAGGTATTGGAGAAAATGTCCTATATAATGTTTATTTAGAAAGATTACCTCATACTACTCAAGGTGCGGAATATCATGTAAAAGAAAAATTTCCAAAGCAGAATATTAAATTTAATGTAAGCGGAAAATGGATATACTTTATAACCGACACATTTGATGAAGATATAGTTTATGATTGGGGGAAATTTTATGTTGTTGAAAATATTGTTAATATAAAAAGTCAATTTAATAAATGGAGGAGAGAAGGCAGAATTTCTAATAATAATGCTCGGGATCGTACAATAAATTTAAAAGCTGGTTTTGAACTTCCGGATTCACTTATCCCTTTCCGGGTAAATTATGTGGAAATAATAAAAAATATGGAGCTAGATAATCCAATCAATATTGAAAAAGATGCTTTTGCGAAAAATAAAAGTTATGAATGGGATGGGGCGAATAATTTTGAATTTGGAATAAGAGATTTAGAACCGGGAAATGAATATAGACAGGTAAATTTAAGAGATAAAAATAAATTTCAGTTTCCCAATACAAGAGCCCAATTTGATGGAATTGAATATTCTAGATTTTACAAGCTTGGAAATAAAGACTTAAATGGGGGATTTAAATTATTGGATAAAAATAATGAGTATTCGGACTATTTAGTTGCAGAATTTCAATTTAAACCCCACGATGATGTTTATGATGATATTTACATTGTTGGTTCTTTTACAAATTGGGAAGTCCTGCCATGGTACAAACTAGATGCAAAAGAAGATTTTTATTCAATTAACCTGGAATTAAAAAGAGGAATTTATGATTACCAGTACGTTACTGGTAAAAGTGTTTCGGATGCTTATGAAGATAGAGTAGAAAATATTGACTGGAGAATTTTTGAAGGAAATTATTGGGACACGGAAAATGTTTATTCTATATTTTTGTATTACAAATCTCCTGAAAAAGGAGAGTACGATAAAATAATAGGATTTAAGCAAATAGTGAGATAATAATGAAAATGTTAAATGTTGGAATAATTGGGACAGGTCATCTCGGTAAAATTCACACAAAGTTAATTAAAGAAGTAATGCGGGCAGAATTAGTCGGTGTTTACGATATTGATAATACCATAGCTAAAACAGTTGCGGAAGAATTGGATACGATTTCGTATGATAATTTGGATATTTTTTTAGAAAATGTAGATGCTGTATCCATTGTAGCTACAACTAGTGCTCATTACGAATTAATTAAAAAGGCTTTCGAAAAAAATGTACATGTTTTTGTTGAAAAACCGATTACCGGTACAATTGAACAAGCAGAAGAAGTAGTAAAAATTGCAGCAGAAAAAAAACTTAAATTACAGGTAGGTCATATCGAAAGGTTTAATTCTGCATTATTAAGTTTGGATAAATATCATCTTGATCCGAAATTTATTCAGACGGACAGATTGGCTCAATTTAATCCCAGAGGAACGGATGTAGCGGTTGTTTTAGATTTAATGATCCATGATATTGATATAATTTTGAGTTTAATAAAAAGTAAAGTTCAAGAGGTTAGAGCTAGCGGGGTTGCAGTTGTATCCGATAATATTGATATAGCAAATGCCAGAATTGCTTTTGAAAATGGTGCTATCGCTAATGTTACAGCTAGTAGAATTTCTCAAAAGAAAATGAGAAAAATGAGGATGTTCCAAAAGGATTCGTATATATCCGTTGATTTTAATTCCGGAGTATCTGAGGTTTTTAGGCTAATTTCGCCAAATGATATGAATTTGGAGCACTTTTTATCGTTTGGAGAGATTGGCATCGGAGAAAACAAGAAGTCGGTTATTTATGAGCAGCCAGAAATAAAAGAAGTAAATGCACTTAAGCATGAACTTGAATTATATGTTAATACAATTTTGGATGATAAAAAACCGATTGTTAGTGGGGAAGATGGCTTAAGAGCACTTAAGGTTGCAGAAATCATAATGCAAAAGATTGAGGAGTCAAAACTAAAATGAAAAAAAATATACTTCTAATATCACTCATAGTTGTTTTTTTGACATCATGTGGTGTTTACAATTCTATAATGAACTTATCCAAACTGAAATTTAAACTTGGTTCTGTGGATAATTTTAAGGTTGGTCAAATATCCATCGATAATAAATCTCAATTAAAGGATTTTGGAGCGATGGATGTACTTAAACTGACTTCTGAAGTAGTATCAGGCAAATTTCCCGTATCGTTTACGGTTAACGTACTTGCCCTTAATCCAAATTCTACTTCAAATTCATCTGGATCTAGTTTGAGCGAGATAACATTGGAATCATTTCCTTGGACATTATTTATTAACGATAAACAAACAATTTCCGGTAATATTTCTGCACCGGTAAAAGTACCGGCCGTTGAAAATGCTACAAAAATTCCCTTAGAATTGAATTTAGATATGCTGGATTTTTTTAAGGGGGAGGGCTTAAATAACTTGATGGATCTTGCTTTAAGTCTTGGAGGTAAAAAGGGTTCTACCGCAAAACTCAGAATTGTGGCTGAACCAATTTTAGGAACGCCACTTGGGAAATTGAATTATCCCAGCCCAATAACCATTATTGATAAATCTTTTAATTAGTGAGAAAAAAAGAATGAAATTAAAATATGCAGTTGGTGTCGATTTAGGCGGAACAAAGGTTAAGTTAGGTATTGTAACTTCTGAAGGAAGAATAGTTAAAAAAATATCAGTCCCCACACTAGCTAAAGAAGGTGTTGACAAATCAATTAATCAAATTAAAAAAGGTATTAATGCACTTTTAAAAGGAAATAAAAAATTAATTTCCGGTATTGGAATTGGTTCACCCGGTGTTGTTTCTCTTAAAAAAGGTACGGTTGAAAACCCACCAAATCTTCCAGGTTGGGGAAAGGTGCATTTAGGAAAATTAATTACTAAAGAATTTTCCTTACCTACATATGTTGAAAATGATGCTAACGCAGCAGCTATTGGAGAGTTAATTTATGGAGCCGGTAAAAAATTGGATAGTTTCATTATGGTTACTCTAGGTACTGGTGTTGGCGGTGGAATTATTTATAACAACAAATTATTCAGAGGTGATTTTGGAGGGGCAGGAGAAATCGGACATGTTACAATTGATAAAAACGGCCCAAAATGCAACTGTGGATCAAAAGGTTGTTTAGAAGCATATTTGGGTAATAACTATCTAATCAACAATATCACTAAGGAACTTTCTACAGAAAAAGATACTATAATATTTAAGTTAATTGATAATAATCTAGAAAATCTTACTCCTAGAATAATTCATGAAGCTTCCTTACAGGGTGACAAATATTCGAAAGGCGTGATTAATAATTTAGGTGAAATTTTAGGTTGTGGTTTAGCTTCAATGGTTAATGTATTTGACATCAGTAACATTGTAATTGGTGGTGGAGTATCAGGTTTTGGCAGGCCTTTATTTAAGGCTACCAAAGACTCAATTAAATCTAGGGTACTTACACCAATTAGACCAAGAATAAAAGTACTACAAGCAAAATTGAAAAATAATGCCGGTATTAAAGGAGCTTCATCACTTGTGTTTTATAAATAGATTTATTATTTAATAAAAATCTCTGAAAAATTATAAACGCACGTCATTTTGACCGAAGGGAGAAATCTTTCTTTTTGGCTTATATTAAGAGATTCTCACGTCGCTCCGCTCCTCAGAATGACATGTGTTTATAATTTTTCAGAAGTTTCTAATAGTTATTTTAATTTGTGCAATTTCCTACATTTCAGATATTGTGAACTTTTTAGATGAACAAAACTTTAATTCTTATATTTTGTTTAATTACTATTGTAAATGCTCAATCAACTGATATTGATTCTCTAAATATTATTTCACAATTTGATTCCACTTTTGCTCGCGAGGTTAATCAAAGTATTCAAGATACGGCTAAAAAGAAATCCTTTGATGTAGACGCAGTTATTACAAGTACTGCATCAGATTCCATTATGTTCGATATAATTAACAAAAGAATGTACATCTATGGTACCGGCGAATTAAACTATAAACAAACTAAGTTGAAAGGTGGAAAAATTAATGTTGATTTTGAATCTAATGACCTTGAAGCGGAAGGAATTATTGATACTAGCGATACCACTAGCGTAAACGGATTGGCCCAAACGCCAGTACTATCGGAGGGTGCTGAAAACTATGAAGGAACCAAACTGAAATATAATTTCAAAACTCAGAAAGGATTTATTTCTGCAGCCAAAAATGCGAAAGAAGGTAGCCGATATGAAGGAGCTGCGGTTAAGAAAGTTGACAGAGACACATATTTTGTCAAAGAAGGAATTTATACCACTTGCGAAAGCGATACACCACATACCTATTTTACTGCTGAAGAGATGAAAGTTGTTCAAAAGGATAAAATTTTTGCCAAATGGATTTTTATGCATATTGGAGGAGTCCCAATTCCTATTCCAATTCCATTTGCGGTTTTCCCAAATGAAAAGGGAAGACGGTCGGGTATGATTGCACCTACTTACGGCAGTATTAGCAATAGAGGGCAGTACTTTAGAAATTTTGGCTATTTTTTTGCAATTAATGATTATATGGATCTTACTCTAAATGGTGATTATTATACTAGAGGCGGATGGGGAGGCAATGTTAGATATAGGTATGCAAACAGATATAACTTTAATGGAAATCTTAATGCAGGTTATTCCAAAATTTTAGTTGGTGAAGATGATGATCCTGATAAATCCAGATCGACTGATTGGAATATCTCTTATACCCATAATCAAACTTTTACACCGACATTAACATTGGATGCTAATTTAAGATTTCAATCAAGAGAATATTTGCAAAATAACAGTACCAGTTATAACGATCTTCTAGCTCAAGATATAACCTCAAATGCTACTCTTACAAAAAGGTGGGAAGAATCGGGAAATTCTCTAACAATAAATTATAGCAGAACTCAAAAGTTAGATAGTACGGATATTAGAGAAGTATTGCCTAATGTAACTTTTAATAAATCTCAGTTTTATCCTTTTAAAACTTCAGCTTCCACTCGTGATGAAAGTTGGTATGAAAAAATCGGTTTAAGTTATTCGGGAAGATTTAAAAATAACAGAAATAATATTGGAGGTGATCTTCAAATTCGTGGGGGAATGCAACATAATATTTCCATGAATGCATCACCCAAAATCGGTTTTTTTAACATTTCACCAAGAGTAAATTATATTGAAAAATGGTATAACAAAAAAACACAAAGATTTGTTGAAACAATTCAAGATATTTCTCACACAACAAATTTTGTTCAATCAATAAATACAATTAATGCAGCAGATACGGTATTAGAAAAAGATGTTCATGATATTAGCATGATAAGAACGTTCGATGTAGGATTATCAGCATCAACTAAGATTTATGGAACTATGCAGCCAAAACTTTTGGGAATTGACGCTTTTCGTCATACAATTAATCCCACAATATCTTACAGCTATAATCCCAATTTTTCTGATGAAAAGTGGGGATACTATGAATCAATTCAAAGAGCCGATGGAACTGTTGAAAGGTATGATCCTTATTCAAGTGAAGTTTTTGGTGGAGTATCAAGTGGTGAATCACAAAGTGTTCGTTTCTCAGTAGGAAGTATTTTTGAAATAAAGACTATGAAGGACCCAACCGACACAACATCAAAATCTGAAAAAATTACCCTGCTGAATTTGGATTTATCTACCGGATATAATTTCGCTGCAGATAGTATTAAGCTCTCCGATTTAAGATTAAGTTACCGAACAAAGATTGGAGATATTCTTAGCTTTAGTGGTTCTTCTAATTATACGTTTTATGATTATAAGGACAATAATAAAATAAATGAATATCTTGCTGCAAAAGGAAAGGGCCTATTTAGATTGACAAATTTAAATTTTTCTATTTCCACCAGTCTTTCAGGTGAAAAATTAGCAGGAGAAGATCGTACAGGTAAAAAAGAAGAAAATAATGAGGAGTTCGATTCTTTTAAGAAAAAGGATTATGTAAGACTATATGAAGAAGAAGATACAGACTTTTCGATTCCTTGGAATCTTAGTTTGAACTATAATTATAATTTTAGCAAACCGACACCAGCCAAAGGTATAGTTAATTCAAATGTTGGTATAAATTTAGGTTTTAATCTTGCAAAAAATTGGAAATTTGGTGTGCGTGGAAATTATGATTTTCAAATGGAAGAATTTTCGGCACCTCAAGTAACCTTGTATAGAGATCTGGAATGTTGGGAAATGAATTTTAGCTGGAACCCAATTGGTAATTATACTGGATTTAGATTTGAAATTAGGATGAAAGCTCCCGAACTTCGAGATGTAAAAGTTACTAGAAGAGGCGGGCATTTTTCGGGACTTTAATAATTCCTTTATAACCTAGATTATCAAAAGAAACTAATAAATAGTATTCTAGAATGAAAATTTTAACTCAGATTCGTTTATGATACAGAAATATATAATAGATGGTAACAATTTAATAGGTAAGGTT
>Ga0209633_10003922_pt1 | contig 13584 bp, 13 predicted proteins | sample Cruoilmetagenom1_FD_187290 | JGI IMG/M metagenome (GOLD analysis project Ga0209633, IMG submission 187290) | Oil polluted marine microbial communities from Coal Oil Point, Santa Barbara, California, USA - Sample 1 (SPAdes) (version 2) | ecosystem: Environmental > Aquatic > Marine > Oil seeps ... | reverse complement strand
AAAACCGGCACCCAGGGAGAAGAAAAACATAATCAGGAAGAAATCTCGCAGCGGTTTGAAACTTTCTGCAATAAAGAGTGCAATCGGGTTTGTTGCCAGCGCCACACCTGCAATAAAGGCACCGATTTCATAGGAGAGTCCCAGTGTTTCAGCGAGCTGTGCCATGCCTAGGCACCAGCCGATTGCGGTCAGAAAAACATATTCCTGAATGGTATCAAAACGCCGTATAAGGCGTTGCAGAATGTAACGCTCAAACAGTAAGGAAAAGACCACCAGGAGAGGTAATGCAACGGCCAGTGTACCCACCTGCCGCCATTCCATGCCGGTCTGCGAGAAACCTTCAAGCAGCAGGAGAATTCCGATAGCGAATATGTCCTGCAGTAACAGAATACTGATCATGACCTGGCCGACATGGCGGTGGTGCAGGGCGGTTGTAGGCAGTAATTTCAACCCAATGATGGTGCTCGAAAACATCATGACCGAGCCGATGATCAGGCTTTCATAGAGGTTAAATCTGAATGCCAGGCTGATGGCTGCCCCAATGATGCCAAACACCAGCGAGCTTATAACCGTGACAACAATTGCTTCTCGAAGCATCCGTACCAGTTGCGCCGGCTGTAAATTAAGTCCCAGCAGAAACAGCAGGAATATGATGCCGATATGACCGATTTCCTGGATTATTTCCGGGTCATTCACCAGCTTGAGTCCCCAGGGTCCTACTATTCCGCCCAGCAGAATGTAGGCGACCAGCAGCGATTGACGTGCAAACAGGGCGAGCGCGGCCAGTACAGCAGCACCGGTGAAGATCAGAAAGATCGAAAAGATTATCGAGTCATCCAGCATTACCAGCACATCCTATAGCCAGTAATGGGCAAAATAAAGATATTTGGAAGAACTGTGGACAGGCGGGGTTTTGCAGCCGCTGTTGCCTGGATTATCGTTGCGACGCGGTGGTGCTGGCTATGTCGGGGGTATGTGTTTCAGTTGACTCTGTTAAAGAACAGGGCGAGGTGGAGGCGGTTTTCTATATCCAGCTTGCGGAATATGGCACTCAGGTGCGCTTTCACGGTCCGCTCGGATATTTCGAGTTCGCGTGCGATTACCTTGTTATTGCCACCAAGGTGAACCATCTTTGCAACCTGGAGTTCCCTGGGTGTCAGGCATTCTACTGATTCGGCGACAGCCTGGCTGAGTTTATGTGTGCCGGCACTGCTTTCACGTGCGAGTTCGCCGATGAGCTGCGTGATCAGTTGTCTTGGAACCCAGATTTCTCCCTGACAGACTGCGTGTGCTGCCTTGACCAGCAAATCAGGCTGAATATCGTCAGCGCAGAAACCATGTGCACCGGTTTTAAACAGGGACATCTGATCGACAGGGTTGCCGGTTGTTCTTTGCAGTACGATGACCCGTGTGTGCGGCGCTGTTTCCAGTATCTCTGTGATGGTTGCTGCCAGTGACTCATTAAACAATGCAGGGTCAAGCATTACCAGGTGAGGGTGCGATTCTGTAATAACAGTGCATGTGGAACTTTCCTGGTTTAATACTTCCAGTAAAAACTCGTCGGCAAGAATTTCGGAGAACCGTTCAGCAAGTGATGTACAGCTGCTTGCAATGAGAATACTGGCTTTTGTAGGCATGTTACTTACCGGCATTTGCATATTCCTTTATATGTTGTTTGCCCTTTACGTGAAGTAACAGGCTGCACTGTTCGCGTCGGTTAGGGTATCGGCACTGCAATGTGCAAGTTTAGCGGGGAGGCTCTGGTGGGTTGCATGGACAGCTGGATCCTGGGGTTCGCTTCGGGATGTGAATTAATTTCTACGCGAGCCCCTGGCGTTGCGTCGGTCGCTGGTGTTTACAGGGTGCAGCTAGCGTGGCAGTGAAATTTTCTCATCATTGATCCTTGCGATTACCTCCTGCCAGCGGCTCAATCGGCCGGAGCGGCCAATATGCTTGTCACCACCCCGTTCTTTTGCCAGCCACAAGTCTGTGCCATTAAAGCTGTAGACGCGCACCAGGTCTTTTCTATTCGATGCTATCTGTATGTCGTTGACCAGATTATCGAGTACCAGCGGTTCCGCGTCCGGGGCAGAGTAATAGGTGAGTACCATATGTGCCTGATTCAGTTTCAGCGCCTTGACGTAGGTGAGCCGCATGTGTGCTGCCGGGATACCCATCTTTCGCAAGGTAAAATATTTGGCAATGGAATAATCCTCGCAGTCACCACCATTGGATGTCAGCATTTGTAGCGGGGTTGCCCAGTAGTCCTCTTTGCCCCAAAGATCAATATCATTGGCAAAATTCATTTTGTTGAAGAAGTTGTTGACCACGCTCAGCTTCTTTAGGTTGTCAGCATTTTTATTACTGCTGATCAATTGTTCCCAGATAACGATGCGTTCACGTGCATAGCCGCCGTGTTCCTGTTCTATTTTGTTCAATAGCCGGTTTGAAACGGGAAACTTGTCGGCGAATGCCAATTGGCTGCTGACAAGGTTGATCAGCCCTGCAATAAGAACAAGCGGGAAACGCTGCCGGAGGCCAGATGGTGTACGGAGCAGGGGCATGAAAACCTGGTTATCTGTAAGAAGGTGTCCCGGTTGTTAACGGCCAGGAATCGCAGGCTTTTAGTCTTTTGGTTGCTATGTGCCAGATTACATGGCAGTTTTTCCCGAAGTTTGGGTGTCGGGGAGTGGCTGACGTTTGTACCTAAGTCCAATTGTGCCATCACGGCCTGGAAAGTAACCTGAATTAGTCTTATAAAAACAATTGGTTATGAAAAAAATAAATATAACGGTGGTCTGCGTTGGAGATGAAAGCTACCCAGGCTGTGTTGACTTGCTCGCGGCATGCCCGGAGATCAATATTGTTGCCCGACCGACCGGACTGAACGAAGCAGGCGCATGGGCTGCCCTTGGCCAGAGTGATGTGCTGCTGCTGGATGAGGCGGCACTTGAACAGGATGGACATCATGCCGTGCGGACAATACATGATAGCTACCCGTTGCTCAGGTCGCTGCTGCTTTTGGAAAATGAGACACAGCAGGAGATGGTGACAGTGCTTGCGCTGGGTATCCTGGGCGTGATTCGACGTGAATCAACGACCTCGCTATTGTGCAAGGCGGTCTCGACAATTTGTGCAGGTGAGGCCTGGTTCTCACGGGAAATGTTGCAGCCACTGCGCCGACAGCTCGGACAGGAAACGGGGATGTCCAGTCTGCTTGATGATATACCCGTCCCGTCAGGGCGGATGAAGCTGCACTGACCCGAGTTGCATTAAGCCCGGCCGAAGCACTGGCTTCGCCGCTCCTGCAGTAATATCCATTGTAATACCGGGTTAACTGATGGCTACCGGGATGCAGGGCATGGAGCCTGCCAGGGGAACCCGATTAAGTATTAAAGGGCAGCTGCAGGCTGCTCTTTTAGTTTCTGCAAAAGGCGAAATTCATCGGGAGATGTGGTCTAATCGCCGCCCATGTTTCGACCATTCGAATTATTCGTCGGCCTGCGCTATACGCATTCCAGGCGCCGGACGCACTTTATCTCGTTTATCTCCATGACTTCAATGCTGGGTATTGCACTTGGCGTGACGGCATTAATTACCGTGCTATCCGTGATGAATGGCTTTGAAAAGGAATTGAGAGACCGTATTCTCGGTATGGCCTCGCATGCGACGGTAACTACTTTTGCAGGAAGGTTGCCGGACTGGGAAGGGCTGTCAGAGACGCTTGCGAATAATGACCGGATCGTCGCCATGGCACCTTATGTTCGTGGCGAGACCATGCTGAGTATGGGCAAGCAGGTGAGTGGTGCACTGCTGCGCGGCGTATTGCCGGGAAGGGAAGGTGACGTCTCTGACGTTGTGTCGCATATCAATGGCGGGGACCTCGGTCTTCTGGAACCAGGCAAGTACGGTATTATCCTTGGTAGCGAGCTGGCCATTGCGCTGGGCGCCGGCATTGGCGATTCCATAACCGTGGTGTCGCCCCAGGTGACAATCGGGCCTACCGGTATTTTGCCCAGGCTGAGGCGATTTACTGTCATGGCTGTCTTTGAAGTCGGGATGTACGAATATGATCGCGGCGTGGCCCTGGTGCATATAGAGGATGCAGCCAAACTATTCCGGCTGGATGATAACGTCACCGGTTTGCGTTTGAAGCTGGACGACATCTTTGCTGCGCCACAGATTGCACGCACGCTTTCCTACCAGTTGACCGGTGATTACCGGGTTGAGGACTGGACGCGTCAGCATGCCAACTTCTTCCGGGCTGTAAAAACCGAAAAGCGTGTGATGTTTATAATTCTGACACTCATTGTCGCCGTTGCCGCATTTAATATTGTTTCCACATTGGTTATGGTCGTTAATGACAAGCGTTCAGATATAGCCATATTGCGCACACTGGGCGCATCACCGGGTTCGATTATGACCATTTTTATTATCCAGGGTGTCGTCATCGGCGTGTTGGGAACGGCCCTGGGTGTGGCGGGTGGAGTCGGACTGGCGCTGAATGTGGAAACCATCGTTCCGGCAATTGAAAGCCTGTTTAATGTCGAGTTTCTTGCGGCTGACGTGTATTACATCAGTGATGTGCCCTCGGAAATGCACTGGAATGATGTCTGGACCATGGTGCTGGTCTCTATGGGACTGAGTCTGCTGGCAACCCTGTACCCGGCATGGCGGGCAGCGCATACACTTCCGGCCGAGGCGCTGCGTTATGAGTAATGTGCTTGAGTGTCGCCAACTGGGAAAAACATTTGGTGAAGGTGAGGTGGCGCTGAATATCCTGCATGATGTCGATTTCACGGTAAGTGCCGGTGAACGTATTGCGATAACCGGAACCTCTGGCAGCGGCAAGAGTACGCTGTTGCACCTGCTGGGTGGTCTGGATGAGCCAACGAGCGGGGATGTCTCGATAACCGGCCAGCCACTGGCTTCCCTGTCATCGGTGCAACTGGGGCGACTGCGTAACAGGACGCTGGGCTTCGTTTACCAGTTTCACCATCTGTTGCCTGAGTTTACTGCCACTGAAAATGTAGCGATGCCCTTGCTTATTCGCGGGGTACGCTCCGCGGAGGCCAGGGAACAGGCTGAGTCGCTGCTGGTACGTGTTGGCCTGTCGGCACGCACGTCACATAAACCGGGTGAAATGTCCGGTGGTGAACGTCAACGGGCGGCGATTGCCCGGGCACTGGTAACAAAACCGGCATGTGTACTGGCGGATGAACCCACCGGTAATCTTGATCGCCAGAATGCTGAACAGGTCTATGCGCTTATGCTGGAATTAAATCAGGAACTGGGTACCAGTTTGCTGGTGGCGACGCATGATCCGCTGATTGCCGAACGTATGGACCGGGTTGTCAGGCTGGAGGATGGTCGCTTGCTGTAGTGTCGTATGGCACAGTTCTGCAGGCGCGAATCGCGGCTAAAAGCCGCTCCTGCCGTACGATATTTTGTAACTATTCACCACATTCTACGGGCTGATGGGTGCGTCGCTGCGCTCCTTCACCCATCCTACAAAAAACTGTAGATCTTCGTAGGATGGGTGAAGGAGCGCAGCGACGCACCCATCAGACGGGGTAACCAATATCTCCTGCCCTCAGCGTGCCCCCGTGCCTCTGTGGTGAATAGTTGCCGATATTTTTTACAATCATTGCGTTAACTGTTCAAGGACGAACATGTTATCAATCTCCATCGCCTTTCTGGCGGGTGTACTGACGCTGCAGTGGTGTGCCGGGTTGCCACCGGTCTGGGCCGGTGTTGCTGTTGCCGTTGCTGTCCTGCCGCTTCTCCGCTGGAAGCTTACCCGCTTGTCCGCCATGTTTATCCTGGGTTTTTGCTGGGCCGCATTACGGGCGGAGTATGCGTTACAGCCGGAACTGGCACCGGACGTTGAGGGTAAAACGGTGGTACTGGAAGGCGTGGTCCTCGGTATGCCACGCCAGTTGTCGGCGCGGCGGCTGCGTTTTCTGTTTGCTGCTGAACGTCTGGACAATGGTCATGGCTGGTCGAACTTTTCCACAAAGGTACGCCTCGACTGGTACGGGACCGGTGCCGGGTTCAAGTTCAGACCGGCACCGGGTGAGCGCTGGCAACTGGCGGTGCGTTTGAAACGTCCGCACGGTTTCTCGAACCCGGGTGGTTTTGATTATGAGCGCTGGCTGTTCCAGCAGGGCATTCGGGCGACCGGCTACATACGCAAGGACAGGGAACGTAACCGGCGGCTGGCTGCCGGATCCGTGTCGGTGATTAGTCAGTTTCGAAACCGCTTGATGTCGGCCTTTGATCCGCTGCAGGCCGACAGACCGTCGATGGCGATGATACGGGCACTGACCATTGGTGACCGCAGTGCCATCAGTCCTGCGCAGTGGGACATCTTGCGTGCCACGGGCACCAGCCACCTGATGGCGATCTCCGGTCTGCATATCAGCCTGGTCGCCGGCCTGGTGTTCTGGATTGCCAGGCGGGTCTGGTTGCGTTGCGGAAAACTGACAGAGGCCATACCCGCAAGCAAGGGCGCGGCGGTCATCGGCCTGGTCGCGGCATTGATGTATGCACTGCTGGCGGGTTTCGGTATTCCGACGCGCCGTGCATTTATTATGGTGAGCGTGTTGACGCTGGCAATCGTGTTTGATCGTTATACGTCGCTGTTTCAGGCGATCGGTCTGGCGGTGCTGGTCACCCTGCTTATCGATCCGCTTTCAGTCCTGTCCGCTGGCTGGTGGCTGTCCTTCTGGGCCGTTACCATTATTGCCTTTATCGTTACCGGACGGTACGGGCGGCAGGGATTTGCGCAGAAGTGGATTAACCTGCATGTCGTGCTGGCGATTGCCATGCTGCCCTTGTTGCTGGTGTTTTTCCAGGAAGCCTCCCTGGTAGCCCCTGTTGCCAATATTATCGCCGTGCCATGGGTGAGTCTCGGTGTGGTGCCGGTTGCGCTGACCGGAACAGTTGTCTTTGCAATCAATGAAACGGCCGGTGGACTGTTGTTGCAACTGGCCGGTGTGTTACTTGATACTGTCTGGTTACTGCTGGAATGGTTATCCCGTCTGGATTTTGCGCTGTGGCGTCAGCATGCACCGGTTGCATGGACGCTGCTACCGGCAATATTCGGGCTGGCAGTCCTGTTTATGCCGCGCGGCCTGCCGGGACGGTGGACCGGGGGGCTGTTATTGCTGCCGCTGTTGCTGGTCACGCCGGAGGGGCCTGCACAGGGTGAGGCGCATGTGACCCTGCTGGATGTGGGGCAGGGACTGGCGGCAGTGGTTCAGACGGAGCATCACACCCTTGTATATGATACGGGCCCACGTTTTAGTGAAACATTCGACACCGGACGGGCGGTGGTGGTCCCGTTTCTTCGGCACCAGGGCATACAGCGGCTGGACACACTGGTGGTCAGCCACGGGGATAATGATCACATAGGTGGCGCTGCCTCACTGCTTGCCGCCTATCCTGCTGCAGAGGTGTTATCCAGCGTGCCCGGAGAGGTGCCTGCAGTCCGGGCACATCTCTGCGTGCGTGGTCAGCGCTGGGACTGGGACGGAGTCCGCATAGCGGTCCTGCACCCGGTAAACGGGGATGTCCTGTCAGGAAACAATGCCTCATGTGTGCTGCGTATTACGGCCCAGGGCGGACAGAGTGTGCTGCTAACGGGTGATATCGAGCACCAGGCGGAGCAGATCTTGCTGCGTGAGCAGCGCGAGCAGTTACCGGCGAACGTGCTCGTGGTGCCCCATCATGGCAGCATGACCTCGTCATCCCGTGCATTTATTGACGCTATCCGTCCGGATGTCGCCCTGTTCCCGAGTGGCTATCGGAATCGCTATGGCTTTCCGAAGCAGGTGATTGTGGACAGGTATGCCGATAGCCATGCCGCTACCGATCAAACCGGTCTCAGCGGGGCGCTGACCGTCACCCTGACTGCGGATTCCGGGATGCCGGAAGTCCGGCGCTACCGGGAAACCGTGCGGCGATATTGGCAGCCGAAAAATAATCACTGAAACACTGTTTGGCTGCCGGGGCAAATACAGTATGATTTGCAACGTTTCCAGATTCCGGTAATCCGAAGGGTGGTGTAGTGTGCTAGAACTAGTGCGGGCAGGCGGCTGGCTGATGCTGCCGATTATCTTGTGTTCAGTGATTGCGTTGGCCATCATTGTTGAACGACTCTGGTCCTTGCAGGTGCGGCGCGTTCTGCCCAAGCACCTGGTTGCCCAGGTCTGGCGCTGGGAAAAGATCCACCAGTTAACCGACGAACATGTGAAAGAACTGCAATCCAGTTCACCGCTGGGTTCCATCCTGGCAGCCGGTATCGTCAATCGCCACCAGGACCGTGATGTTATGAAGGAGAGCATCGAAGACACCGGTCGGCATATCGTTCACGAACTGGAACGCTACCTCAACTCGCTCGGCACCATTGCGGCCATTACCCCCTTGCTGGGACTGCTCGGCACGGTTATCGGCATGATCAAGGTGTTTGCGACCATCACGACACAGGGCGTCGGTGATCCAGGGGCCTTGGCAGGCGGTATTTCAGAGGCATTGCTGACGACCGCCGCGGGCATGTCCGTCGCGATTCCGACCCTGATGTTTTATCGCTACTTCAGGGGCCGGGTCAGGATGCTGGTGCTGAAGATGGAGCAGGAAGCACTCACCATGGTAGAAATCATGCATGGACAGCGTAAACTTGACCCTGATGCGGAGCGCTAGGTCATGAATTTGCAGCCCGGTGGAGAAGATGAACCAGAAGTCAATCTGACGCCATTGATTGATGTAGTGTTCCTGTTGCTGATTTTCTTTATGGTGTCGACCACCTTTGAGCAGCAGTCACGTATCCAGATAGAGCTGCCGGAAGCCACTGCGTCACCTGAGGAGATTGAAGAGGAATCAATAGAAATCGTCATTGATGCCCAGGGCCGTTACTTTATCGGTGAAGAGCAGGTCGTCAATACAGAACTTAAAACACTCAAAAGTGCCATCAGCAAGGCTGTCGGCGATCGCGGCACAGTACCGGTGACCATTCGTGCAGATGCCAGTACACCTCACCAGGCAGTGATTACCGCGCTGGATGCGACCAGCCAGCTCGGACTGACGCAGATTTCCCTGGCTACATCCAGGATCGAAGAGTAGCTGGCAAGTATGGCGGTATTGTCAGGGTGATATGAAACGCCTGGATTATTACTGGTATACACGCAGCCCGTGGCTGCTGCTGTTGACGCCGCTGTCGCTGCTTTTCAGGGGTGTCGTCTGGCTGCGGCGGTTTGCCTATCGCAAGGGTCTGTTGCGGAGCTGCCGGATTTCCCGGCCGGTCATCATAGTGGGGAATATTACCGCGGGTGGAACCGGCAAGACGCCTTTGGTTATCTGGCTGGCTGAATATCTGCGCGGCAAGGGCTACCGGCCAGGGATTATCTCCCGTGGCTATGGTGGTCAGGCCAGCAGCTGGCCGCAGCAGGTGCGAGCGGACAGCGACCCAGCCATGGTGGGTGACGAGGCCGTGCTAATGGCGGGGGCGACGCACTGTCCAATGGCAGTGGGACCGGATCGTGTTGCCGCGGCAAGGGCGCTGATTGAACACAGTGATTGTGATGTCGTCCTGAGCGATGATGGTCTGCAACACTATGCCTTGCAGCGTGATATCGAGATTGTTGTTATTGATGGTGTCAGGCGTTTTGGCACCGGTTTCTTATTACCGGCAGGCCCCCTGCGTGAGCCGGTCCAGCGGTTACAGGAGGCGGACCTGGTCGTCATTAATGGTCTGGGTAACAGTGACGAGCACCAGATGAGGATGAATCCCGGTGATGCGCACAGCCTGCTCGATGCGGGTAACATCCGCCGACTGTCAGATTTTTACGCCCACGCCGTGCATGCAGTAGCCGGTATTGGCAATCCGGAGCGTTTCTTCCAGTTATTGCAGCAACAGGGAATGCAGGTGGAAAAACATGCCTTTCCCGATCATTATCAATATACGTCTGCAGATATCCGTTTTGGTGATAACAAACCGGTCATCATGACGGAGAAAGATGCGGTAAAATGCCGCTATTTTGCGGCAGAGAACGACTGGTATATCCCTGTTAGCGTCCAGATGCCAGCAGGTTTCTGCCAGCAGCTGGATGCATTGCTGGAGGACAGGGCCGAGCGTAAAATCCAGACGGAACCCGGTCACATACAGTAACCTTTTCAGGAGCGTAGCGTGGATAAAAAATTGCTGGATATACTTGCCTGCCCGGTTTGCAAGGGGCCACTCGTCTATCATCAGGATGATAATGAACTCATCTGCAAGCCGGACCGCCTGGCTTACCCGATACGGAATGATATCCCGGTGATGCTGGAAGAAGAGGCCAGGCAAATACCTGCAGATGAAGAGATCTGAACCGACACATCATGGACACCGCATTCAAGGTCGTTATACCCGCGCGCTATGCCTCAACCCGGTTGCCGGGAAAACCCCTGCTGGAAATTGCCGGGCGCCCGATGTTGCAGTACGTTCATGAACGGGCACAACAAAGCGGGGCCAGTGAGGTAATTATTGCAACAGATGACCAGCGCATTATGGATGCCGCAACCGGTTTTGATGCAGCTGTTCGTATGACCTCAAGCGAGCATACCTCAGGCACGGAGCGGCTGGCCGAGATTGCCGAGATGATGGCGTGGGACGACCAGGCCGTCGTCGTAAATGTGCAGGGCGATGAACCCCTGATCCCGTCCGCCCTGATCCGGCAGGTCGCCGAGGGACTTGCCAGTCACCCGACAGCAGTTGTTGCCACACTGGCGTACCCTGCCCATAGCATTGATGAAGTCACCGACCCGCATGTCGTGAAGGTCGTTCTGGACAAGGAGGGGTATGCACTGTATTTCAGCCGCGCCCCGATTCCCTGCCAGCGTGACGACGCGTCCGGCTCGAACCCAGTGGCCGCATTACGGCATATCGGTCTGTACGCCTACCGGGCCGGCTTTCTCCGCCACTACCAGGAGCTTGAACCTTCACCGCTTGAAGCGATCGAGAAGCTCGAACAGCTGCGGGTGTTATGGCATGGCATGAAAATACATGTTGAAATAGCCAGTGAAATGCCCGGCCATGGTGTCGATACTGAAAGTGACCTGGCGCGTGTCCAGAAAATATTGTCCGGCAACTGCACCATTCAATAGGCGTCCGGCAGTTTTTCATTGATGACGAGGCGTTTGCCATCAATGCTGATGTAGTTGCCGGTTGTCAGGTCCTTCATAATGCGGGCAACCATCTCGCGCGAGGCGCCAATCCGGTTGGCGATATCCTGCTGGGTTGGCCGGTTGTCGATAACCAGATGGTCGTCCTCCTTTTCCGCCATGGCGAGCAGTGTTTTTGCAACACGTCCATAGACATCCATCAAGGCAAGTGTTTTGACATTGTCACTCAGCAGCCGGACCCACTGGGTCAGTTCCCTGGTCAGCTTGAGTGCGAGTTCCGGGTGTTTGGCCAGGAGGGCGACGAAGTCGGCTTTCGAGATTGCACCGATCGAGGATTTTTCGGTCGTCATCACCGAGGCCGAGCGGGGCGCATCATCCAGCAGGGCCAGTTCGCCAAAATGATCACCGGCACCCTGGGAATTGATGATGATTTCCTTGCCATCCGCGTTGCTGAGGAAGACCCTGACCTTGCCGCTGAGAATAATATAGAGTGATTTGGCCTCGTCGCCTTCATTGATGACAACGGTATTTTTCCGGAAAGTCCGCGTGACCATATGATTCTCGAGTATTTCGAGTTCCGGTTGACTGAGTCCGGAAAATATAGCGATATTTTCAAGCATGGTTTGATGTCCTTTAGCGTGGTGGCTTGTTGTTACTGCCGTAATGGTTGCAAGTTTGTCACTGACGGCCAGCTGGCTGCAAGCAGTGCTGCATAATGTGAGATTTTCCTGCTGCGCTGGTAATTCAGCGCATGGCGCAGGGGTTGTGAAGGGTGTAACTGATTGTTATTGAACATCACAGAGCGGTACAATTCGACTCCGTATATGGTTAATACATAGCAGGTAACAAATTGAGTGATGAAATAAATGTGTCGGTTCTCTTCGTGTGCATGGGTAATATCTGCCGGTCACCCACTGCGCAAGGCGTCTTTGCAAGACTGGTAGAAGAGCACAGTCTTGCTGACATCATAGAAATCGATTCAGCAGGAACGCATGCTTACCATATTGGTGAGCAGCCTGACGCGCGGGCTTCTGCGGCAGCATTGAATCGTGGTGTTGATCTCAGTTCCCAGAAGGCGCGTCGGGTCAGCCCTGATGATTTTGAGCGGTTTGATTATGTACTGGCCATGGACAACGATAATTATGAAATCCTGGCGGCAAGTTGTCCGTCAGGGCTTGAATCGAGGTTGCGCCTGTTTCTGGAGTTTGCCCCTGACCTTGAAACGAGGGAGGTCCCTGATCCGTACTATGGCGGGGGAAGTGGTTTTGAACGGGTGCTGGATATGATTGAACAGGCATCAGCAGGGCTGCTGGCGGAAATCCGCCAGCAGCACAGTCTCTGAAGCCAGTCTTACTCCGAAGCCGCTTTTTGGGTCTTGGGTTCTGTATTCCCGGAGCCCGTTGCCTTGTTTCCGTCAGCCGGTTTATCTGAAACAATCTGTGGGGCCGCTGCAGGTGTCGCCGTCGTTTTTGGCGGAGGTGTCGGTGCCGGCGTCGCATTTGTGGCGGCAGGTTTGTCTGTTACCGGTGTTGCCGGACGGTTTTCCTGTTTTGCCGGTTGTGTTTCCTTATTGCCGGTGTCGCGTTGCTGATTCGTATTGCCGGCGGGTGATGGTTTTTTATTGCCGTCAGCATCAGGCCTGGTCTGGACATTATTGCCATTTGCAGGGGTGTTCTGGGCGTTTGTATCCCGATTCTGCCCTGAAGAACGTCTGCGGCCACCACGACGGCCACGCCTTGAACTCCGCCTTTGCTGGCCGGTACCCTCGCTCTTTTCCTGTTGAGTTGCCTGTGGGCTGGCCTGTTGGGTTGCCTGTGCCGGTGTGGTCTCTGTAGTGGCCGCCACTTGTTTAGGGGTTTCCTTTTTTTGCCCCTGATTCGCAGGCGTTCTGTTGCCGGCTGTTTTTCGCTGGGCACCGGATTGTCCGGCAGCCGGCCTGTTGGCAGGCCGGCGGTTGCCCTGTGGCTGCTTGCGTCGGTTGCGGTTGCGGTTGCGGTCGGTGCCGCTACGTTGCCCCCTGTTCTGTTGCCCGCTCCGTTGTTGTGGTTTGGGTGTTTCTGCTGGCTGTTGGGCTTTCTCACCACTGCCAAACAGACTGCTGAACAGACGTGTTAGCAGGCCGGGTTTGCTGGCTACCTCCACTGCAGGGGAGGGGGGCGGGACAGGTGCGGGGGCAGGTGCTGTCGGTTTCACTGAGCTGACAGCGGGCACCTCAGGGCCAGGCTGCTTGGTATGTTGTGCATGCGCGATTTCAGGTTCGGGCGCAGTTTTCGCCATTTGATAACTTGCAGAAGTCGGTGAACTTGCCGACTCATCCTTGCGTATGCGCTGCACATCGTAGTTGGGTGTTTCCAGCGACGGTGACGGAATCAGCATGACGGCAATCTTGTGGCGGGCCTCAAGTCCAACCAGCAGTTCGCAAGG
>Ga0209633_10003921_pt1 | contig 13590 bp, 21 predicted proteins | sample Cruoilmetagenom1_FD_187290 | JGI IMG/M metagenome (GOLD analysis project Ga0209633, IMG submission 187290) | Oil polluted marine microbial communities from Coal Oil Point, Santa Barbara, California, USA - Sample 1 (SPAdes) (version 2) | ecosystem: Environmental > Aquatic > Marine > Oil seeps ... | reverse complement strand
CATATCCTATCCTTGCTGTGCTTTTGGAGTCCCATGTTTAGCAGCTTTTTGGGAATCAGTTTTTTTAGCTTTCGACCCGCCCACGCCCTGCCCTGGTTGCATAAGATTTTGTTTCAAATAGATTGCGTGTTCTTCTGGTAGCCCTGACTCGACAAGAATCTGTAACGCCTGGTCAAGCTGTGTTTCTCCCATCCGCTCAACGATTTCTTGCCACCCGGGAACCTGCAACATCTCTAATGTAGCCCTTCTGTCAACAAGCCCCATCTGAAATAAATTGGGAGCCATTTCCTGAACCTGTAAAGCTGTTTTTGGCGATGTACTGCCGGTCTCAACTACATATCCAAATTGTCGGCCGATAAAATCTGAACCGGCAAACTCAACCTTTTCATCAGCAACGTCGATAGATTCTATTCTTGCTCCAAAGTTTTGTAACAATCCTATCGCCCATTTTGATCTGTTCTCAGCCAAATATTCTATAGATGCTGTTTTTGGTTGTATTAAAACTTGATTCCGTTCCTGCAATGCGACGATAGCGGAAGCAGCAACTACTCCCCTCGGAGCTTGACCTCTATCAGCCTCTTCCATTGCATATACCCTATCGAAAAACCTTACCAATAAGTCTAAGACCTGGAAGAAAGTCGCCGGCAAATTTGGTATTTGCATGAACTCAATCCTGGCATTAGGAATGGTTGGCATTAATAGCAGCCGTCCACCTTTTGCCATACATGTTTCAATGTCAGACTGATTGATTCCACAATGCTTTTGAACAATCAAAGGTGGGACCATAACATTTAAAACGTAATTCATCAATTTTACAATGATTTTATTGATTTGTTGAATTAAATCACCAACCTGCTCGGCTGCTGAAAAGCCCCAAACAGTAACAAGGTCACCATAGCTTTCTCTTGTGTAGACCGGGAACCTACCCCAAGGATGTGTTTTTGATGTCAATTCAGTAGGTATCGCCGGGTTTATATTTGGGTTTTGACAATCTTCTAATACTATATAGCCATTTTGGCTGGCTGTGATTGTTATCACCCGCACACCATCAGGGTATACCGGAGCGGTATTTGTTATTTTCTCTATTAATGGCAACCCGTCTTCCGTCATCGCTGGCATACCATTTTCGCCAATAATAGGATTTTCTTCTGTTACGGTTTTAGTTCGTTTATCTCGCACCCAAACTTCTATCTTCAGGCATTGCCGTATTTTTCTATCATGCGTCCGTTTTCCATCAATTGTGGTTACTTCTGACGCATAGTTGCCAACTCTTTCAACTGAAACATTAGCCTGAAACTCTTCTCTGGCTACACCTAACAACTGATAAGCATCCTCTTCTGATACATTCTCTACGCCAAAATCTTTTTTTACGCTATCAATATTGTCGAGATAAACAAAAGTGTTGTAAGGCATATCAGTATCAATATTTTCGTATTTTCCAGGTGCTGGAAACCAGGCAAAAGGATCTTCGATGCGGATATTAGGGATATTTTTCCCTTTCAGCCATCCTGGTTTTTCAACGGTTAGGCCATAAATTTCCATACCTCTTGCGGATGTAGTGGTTTTTTCACGTTGGCCTGTGTTTTTCCACCATTTCAACAGCCAAGCCGACAAGGTTTTTTCTGCGTTATCTCCAACACCGTCAAGATCTACAACTTCACCAGTAGGATTTCGAGCAGTAATATTGGCAACTGTTCTTTCAATATTGGAAAAATATAAATTAACAGGTGTTTTTGATTTTATTCGTTCACCAGATGGAGTCTTACCTCTATACAAGGAATAGTTGGCCATGAAATCTTCATTTTTATTCAACCGTTCCTTTTCTCTTTTTGCGATTTCAAACAAATTAAACGCAAAATCGGCTACATCGGCATGGCCTTTAGGCGGTAAATTTTCTAATGTCCACTGATCATCAAGCATTATATTTTCTCTTACAAGCTTTTATGTGCGCCCTATATCCTACAAGACTTTTTATTTTTCGTCCGCAAAATTCGCACTCGTGCATTTCTGTATTTTGTGATTTTCCTTCTTCGTTAACCTGCATGGTAAGATTGATATAATCTTGATTCTTTTCTGCCTGTGTTTTAACCGGTTTTGGCTTTGGTTTTATTTTTAATTTACCATTTTCGGTTAACCGTCCTGAGCAATGAGGACACATCATCCTCGCTGCTTCTGTTGTACTATTCCCTCCACCATAAAATAACGGCCAACCCCAGGCTTTCCATTTCGGTAATAATTCGACCATGCTACCATTTGCGGTTTTATTTGGATTATATTTTTCAGTTGTTTTGTGCAACACTCGGGAACACTGACGGCATTGTACGTCAAGTCCTTCCATTTATTTTCCCCCGCCTAAAGATCGTAAGAAGCTTTCAGTTTTCTTCAAAACATGCTCTTCGCTCTTATTGGTTTTTTGTTCTGGAAAATCCTGACCATCCACGTTGATAGCATAGGCTCCAGGGGTGCTTTTGCCTATAAATGGTTCGCTGCTGGCATTGCCTTTGTTGCCCTTAAACAATAGCCAACCACCTACAATAGTAGCACCTATAATCAGCAATGCGGATAGCACTATGCTACACCCGGCTATCAGCGCACCTAAAATAACATTATCCATAATTTTCCTCTATATTAAATATTCCAGTATTCGTTTCTTCCATCCATGTACAGTTCAACAACAATGTATGAACCAACCCGCCTATAGCGCACACAGATGGATTGTTTTTTCGAAACTCTTTTAAATTATTTTTCAATAGATTGCATCCACCAAAAAAAAATCTTAAATTACCAGGCAGTAAAACAGATTTCAACGACCGGATATAAATATCGAATGCAGTTGCCTGGTAGAAATCAACTGGAGGCGTGATATTGATCGTGTTATTTTCTCCATACTGCCTAATCAACTGCTCGTTTTTCAAGGATATTGTCGTAATGAATCGTTCTGGATCACCATGCCAGACGTTCAAGAAATCTTTTCTTATCCCAAACCCATACTTTCCTCGTATTTCTTCACACATTGATAGAAGCGTCTGGACATCCGTAGACTGATTCTCGGCCAACAATTGGAATTTAGCATAAACAGGATTGTAATGTTCAAGCGATTTACTTGGCCTTACTATTCCTATAATCGCAGCATACCCAGGCATCCCATCGTTTTTCTCTGTAACTTCTGACGGCCAGCCAATGCATGCATACAGATCATGGTATAGTTGCCCGGTTTCTATATTCTCGTACCAGTATGGTTTTTCAATATAGTCCTGTCCTGTAACCACAGCCTCATCGTGTCTGGCCTGATATAATAATTCTGAATCAGGGTGTTCTACAATATCTATGATTGAATTTTTATTTTTCATTTATTACGTCTGCAAGGGTATTTCCCAAGGTTTGCACGATATTTTAATGCTATTTTTTGACAATAATAGCAAACACATTTCATTACTTGTCATGCTCTTCTGTGTGGCATGCGCGCCGAATAACATTGTTTCTTCGGCGTTTTTGTTTAATTTTTTTTCTAATTCACATCGCAGCTCTGTTTCCGCTATTGCAGCCGTATTTATGGGTGCAATTATTTTGAAAATTGAATTTTTATTTTCCACGCAATTCATATCAATCTCCTTGTTCCTGTTCATCCCGGAAAATCCTGATAAACTGAATTATCCAAAACATTAGAACGCCTTATCAACCCTACGAGACTATACCGAATAGCATCAGGGAAATTATCAAATTTTTTAATAATGATTGGTAATATTTCATTGGTCTGTTTGTCAATTTTATATTTATACAGTCTAAATTCTTCAGCACAATATTGGCAACGTTCATGAATAACAATTTTCCGAAAACTTTTCATGACCGCCAGCCCATCCTCTACGCTTCCAGGCCACTTTTCCGCCGCTGAAATATCAAAACCATGCCTCCGTAAATGCGAAATAGTTTCAGGTCTAGCCGCATCGGCCTTAATGGGCCAAGATTTAGCGCCTGGTACTGTCTTGAGGAAATCTACTGTATCGTCAAGCTCAATACCTATCCCCCACGCCTCATGACTAATATAAAGAATATCATCAATTATCCAACTCCGCACAAATGTCTGGGGCGACTGGCTGAAACCAAAGTCAAGACCATAATAAATTCGTGTACCTTCAGGTGGCTCGCCAAATGTTGAAACTTCAAACCGTCCCCTAAAAATTACAGCATCGCTTACCGTTCTGCAATGACCGCCCCAAACGTGTTCATATGCTTCAGGATCAATTTCAAGCATATATCTTCGCTCGGCATCTAAAACATCTGGGAAAAAAGGATTATCTTCCCATCCAACTTTCTTTTTTATGGCTTTCGGTGGCGTATCCTTAACGAACCTTAAAAAAGTTGGATCTGTTTTCTCGTTAGGGTTGAATGTTATCCAGATTTCTGAATTTTCTTTCCTAATCGTTGGAATTAATATTTCCCATGAGGTCTCTGATATTACCTGCGCTTCTTCAATCCAACAAATATCAATTCCTTCAGTTGATTTAATTTCTTGGATTGAATGTTGCAATCCCTTAAAAATAAATTGAGAACCATTCACACTGGTAATAGATGTTCGAGTAATTGAAAAATAATCAGACAAACCCATTTCTGATATCTGGTCAGAAATCAATCTATGGACTGAATCAGTGATTGACGATTGGAACTCCCGTGTGCATAATATTCGTAACGGTTTTTCGTATGCGAGCCGGATTAAAGCTTTTGCTACAGACCAAGATTTTGCGCCGCCCCTACCTCCAAAATAAATCTTATAACGTTTTGGAGTAAATAAACCAGAAAAACAATCAGGAATGATGTCATCCGCAAAATTTGGTTTCCTTACATACTCCTCAATCACACCGGGGGCGCATTTCCTCGCCAATAACGCTGCGAACTTTTCAGGAGACTTATCCCCGTGTGATTGTAAGTTTAACATTAAAAACCCTTACTGTACTATTCGTTTTCTATTTAAGCCGATTCTACAGCCCATTAGACGCTTGGGTTATTTATTAATTATTTCAGTTAATTGCGCCTTGACCTCTGCTCCATATTCGTCCGGCAGTGCTGAAATTATCATGTTGAGCGTTTTCGTATCGAATCCAAGCTGGACTTTATCTGTGATCTTTCCTTCTGTTCGATCGAGGAACTCTTTCTGCGCCGCAACATTTCCATCCTCCGCTTCTTCCAACATAGAATCGTAAACACTTTGCCTCTGCCTGAAAGAATTTTTTTTTCGCAGATCAAGGCCTTCAGAATACACCTCTGTTAATTCAGCCGGTGAAAAATGGAATCTCAACGTGTCAGGTTTTATCCCAAGTATCTTGGACATTTCAATTTGATTTTTAGGCCAGATGTTATCCCAATCTGACAGATGTTTTAAAATATTTACACGGTGGCGCTCCTTTGCACACATTTTCGGGAGTTTTTCGTTAGACTCATTCTTCATAATTCACCCCATAACAGACATAATAACTGTGGTCAACACAATATTACCACAAAACTTTTTAATTATTTTAATAAAACGCTTGACAATAAATAAAATAAGATATATATTCTTAATAACAGTAAGGAAATCGACTGTCTCAGATGATGACGCTTTTTTCTTCTTGTTAGAGAAATAAAGTACTTGACAATAAATAATTTTTCAGATAGAATATAACTAAAACAAACGTAACATAACTTAAAAAAAAGGAGAGAAAACCATGGAAACTATAAAAAATTTAAACAAAGGCGATTATCTTTTTATAAATAGTACTATTAATTTTATGATGTTAGGTAAAGACCAAGACGGGAGATTGTTCGTTAGATTTGCGGATGGAGATCACAGAGTTTACACTAACGAGGATATGGTAGCTGCCTTATATGATAATAGAAAAAGGAGCTAAACCATGAAAAAAAGGAATTAAATAGCATTCACATTTGTTCGGTTGGCTTTGTTCCTGGCCAGCCGAACAAAAACAAAGGTAAAGAAAGTGAACAACACAAATGTAAAATTTTCGATAGACGGGGTCACCAGAACCGATTGGCAGGTGATACCTGAAGAGGTGTTTAACCTTGTTTTTATCAAAAATAAAACAAAAACACCTTTGCAAATAGTCACCTGCAACGTCCCAGGTGATTTTAGGTTTTATTTCTTTTCATCAATCTCCAATAACTATCAAGCTGGTTATTGGGATGATGAAAAGAACTCTATTGAATATATTAATATAATCAATAGAAATAAAACGCTTGACATTAAAATCGATTTAGGTTAGAATGCACCTAAATCGAACAAAACATAAAACTTAAAGGAGAAAAAAATGAAAAATAAAAAAAACAAAAAAAATATCATGGAGTTTGATCGCAAGGCACGGGGGTTTAAAACTCAGCAATACAAAGAAAGGGTTACTTTTTTTTCCATTGTCCACAATAAAAAGATGGAAGGGAAGGTAGAAGTCTTAAAAAATAAAAGGTCTCAAAAAAAATTTTTTCGAATCCATTACAACGGTTGTGATGGATTCGAAGATTTTTTACCTTGGAGAAACGAAAAACCAATTTTTTTTTAAAAAAAGGAGATAAAAACCATGAAAAACCTGTACCACATAACAAACTGGGAAGAAATTCCCAGGGAAATTGGTACAGAGTTTGTCCTGATCCCAGGTACTCAATGTGCCGAGGGGTTAGGAGTATATTTCAGCGAAGGCGAACCCCGGCCTGACACAGCGGATGGAACGTACAGGGGGAGTTGCTCAGCGGTAATCTGTATTGCCGCTGAAGGCAACGAAGGCTGGTGGAAAACAAAAAATTCCATCTGCCGTAAACATGGACGGCCTCGGACTTACCACAGCCAAGGTCAAAAAATTAAATGTACCATCCTGTCAAAAACAGGGTGGGGTAAATTTCATTGCTCATGGGAATGGGCATGAAAAAGGAGGGGCTATAATGGGATGGTTAAAAAACGCAGGAAACAACAATAGGTTTCCTGCACAAAAAGAAGGCAGGTTCTGTCCACATTGTGGACAGTGGATTGGAGGGAGTAGGTGTACATCCACTGCCTGTGAAAAAAGGAGGAAGGCAGAGGCTGTAGAAGCTGAAAAGGCAGCCTCTGCCGAAAAAGAAAGACAGGCTCAAAAGGCCAAGGCTAAAAGAGCCAAGATTAAAAAGGAACGGGAAGAAGATCTGAGGGAAGAAGCGAAAAAACTTGCTCCATCAAAAGCAGCCTTTTCGCTTCTTAGCAAAGAAGAGCAGAAAGCTTGTTGCAATTGCATCGAGTGGTCGCAAAAGCTCTGGACAGATCCAGAGCTTGCCCCGAATTTTCAACCTAAATTTAATTCTGCCCTGGATTGGGCAGAACATATTACTTGAAAAACAAAACTTGCGCCTCTTAACCGGGGCGCACAAAAAGGAGCCAAATCATGAAAAAGCCGGAAAAGCTTTCCGGTATAGGGTAACATATCTATCTGGAAAAAAATGGAAAAATCTTTTCGAGAAAATGGAAAAGCATCTTCAAGAAGAAGTGCAGAAAATCATTAACGCTGAGGAAGAAAGAATAAACGCCCTCAGCGACGCAGAAAAAAACTAAACCTAACCCAGGCCGGCCATTACGGTCGGCCAAAACAAAACAAGGATATAAAAATTATGGAAATCAAAAACTTCACACCGCATCCGATAAATATTCTGGATGCAAATAATAAAGAGATAGCAATATTTCAGCCGGAGGGTGTTCCTATTCGGTTAAAATCAGAAGTAAAAAAAATCAGTCAGGATGGCGACATCCTCCTAACCAAAACTATTTTCGGGGAACCTGAAGGCTTACCTGGATTGGAAAAAGATACGCTGCTAATAGTGTCTCAGCTGGTTAAATCAGCTTGCCCGTCCAGAGGGGATTTAGTTGTCCCTGCTGAGGTTGTCAGGGACTCAACAGGCAGAATCATCGGGTGTCGGTCGTTAGGAATTTAAAAATTTTTTTAGCCCGGCTATGGCTTGCCGGGCTAAAAAAAAATAAAAGGAGAGAAAAAAAATATGAAAATCCAAGATAGAAAATATACAACAAAAACAGGACTTGAGAGTCTGCAAAGACTCATAAAAGAACTGAACGGGAGCATTCACCCAGACATCGAAACAATGATATCCTCAAGTTTTCCCGCCTACGTCAATATGACGAATGGCAAAATGTGGGGTGATTATTACTACCTTGAATGGGTGAACTCTCATGGTTTTTGGAAAATAAAAGACGGTGAGCTTTATTTCGTCACCGAAGGGGAGAACGGCAACGACGAAAGGCGTAACATCGCAGAAATCTTCCGGCTGAATTTCCCAGAAGCGATCAGAGCTTTGGCTGAGTTGGTAGAAAAATACAACAAGGCCTCGTCCGAAAAGGACGAAGAACTTGAAGCGTTTTTTGTTTCTTTCCAACAATACGCAAGTTAAAGGAGATAAATTGACAGAAAAGAAGAAAAGAGGCGCACCGTTCAAGCGCCCAGAAGACCGCAAGGTGCAACTCGCAACAAGAATAGATCCTGAGAACAGAGCCTGGCTAAGACAGCAAAGCAACCAGGCAAAAACAATAGAAAATGCCCTGCGATATTACAGGGCGTTTTTAAAAATAAAAAAATAGTATAGGAGATAAAAAAAATGAGTATAAAAATTGAGACAGAACAAGTTCTGATTAGAGGAGAAAAAAGAATCAAAGTCATTAAAATAGAGGCTCTCACAGAAGAAGCTCTGCCTTTTGCTTATGTGAATGGCTCTGAGTTTGTCTACAGATACAATTCTGGCCTTTTCTACAAATGGGATGGCAAGACTTATAACCTTTTATTCAAAGATGATCTTTACACAGAAGATGAGATAAAAAACCAACTGGAAACAATCAAGAGATGCGGGAATATCCTACAAGAAATCAACGCCCGCCTAAAAAAAGAAAATGAAGGGTGGGAGGGAAAGGGAAAAACCTACATTATATAAATCATAAAGCCCTGCGCTACTACAGGCAGGGCAAAATAAAAAAGGAAAAAAATATGAGATATAATTTTAAAACTGCCGAGGAAGCAATTCTTTTCGGTGAGAATGCTTCGCAGAAAGACCTGGCAGGGTTAAGATCAAAAATACTCGTAATGCAGACACGATACGATCATGTCGCACTATTACCCCGGGAAGAACAAAATCTGGATCTCAGATTAGAAATAGCCACAAAACAACATTTCTGTCGAATAGCCTTAGAAGAGGCTCGCTGGAGGTGCCCAAAATGAAAGAAATAATATATGCAGCGGTAAAAGGCGCAGCTCTGTTTGCCGGCATGTACGCAATAACGGTAATGATGCTGTGCCTTTAAACCAACAATAGAAAACAGCTCACAAAATTTAAGCATTTTTGCGCTGTTTTCTTCCACCCCAATCAATACTCCCGTTTTTTCTCAACGAAACCAGCACAGTCAGCCGAGAAACCATACCAAAAAGGTTTGTTACAAATAACTCTGAGGCACTCATCATTATAAGCGCACTCAAAAAACCTCTCGCATCTTTTGCCTGGACCATCCTTGCGAATCATACAGCCATGAGTGAAGACAGGCAATGGCTTCTTGACTGGTTTTTCCTCAAAAACCGCTTGTGAAGCCTTAGCAGCTTCCCGTTTTTTTGCAGCGCAGCTTCCACATATGCCAGTCTTACCATCCCTTTTTATGTCAAGCCAGGTGTAATAAAGTACTTCTCGCTCATTCTCACATTCAGGGCAAGTTACAGTTTTTGTGGTATCTTTCTTTGCTTTCTCATTTGTCTTTTTGCAATTATTAATAATCATTCGCCAACACTCCGATTATCTAAATATCCTATAATAACCTTCCATGCCTCTTTTGCACCTTTACAAAAATAGTGGGCATACCCCTGACTAATAAGAAATTCCCGCCACTCTCTCTGCTCTGGCTCAATTCTACCTCCTTTTACACGCTTTAATTCAATATATAAACCAGGAAACTCCCCACGCCTTGCAGGCAAAAACAAATCCGGATATCCTTTTCGCATCCCTATCTTTTTACATTTCACAGCACTGCCAATTGTCAACCTTACGCCGTTCAATGACCCATTTAAAAATCGCAACTCTGGGAATTGGTGAGCGTATAATTGAGCTAACTGGAAAAGAGCTACTTGTTCTTCAAATTCGGTCGGAACTTTTGTTATTACTTTTGATTTCATAAACTCCTCTGTATATTTTAAACTATTTAGAATGGCCTATCCTTATCATATTATTTTAAATCATATTGAATAAATCTTTTGATCGTTTCAAAAAAGAATTATAACTTTCAACGGTGTCATAAATGATATTATGTTTTTTTAATCTACTAATGGTTAGTTTTTTTGATGATGCCATTATTGCCTCACCTGCCAAGCCTTAGCCAACTCTTCAATAGCTTCTTTCAGAATAGCCCTTGAGGCTATTACTTTATTCTCGCAACGCTCCATCAAAAAATAGTTGGCCTCTTCCCAGGTATCAAAATAGTCTTCAAAATCTTTGTGTTTTTTTCGCCTATGGCCTTTGATCCAGATAGATGTCTCTGTTTCTCGCTCCGCTTCAACCTCTATTATCTCTGTGCTATAACCAATAACTTTATATTTTTTCATAGCTCCACATCCTGTTTTTTTTCCAATCCATGCCGCAGAAAAAATCCATCCGGTTTATAATTATATTCAGCATTGTGCAAACTGCATAGACACACCATCACGCCGTCTATTACTCGATCAACACCCGGCCATCCGCATAGGATGCATACGTTATTTTTCATTATTCCGCTATAACCTTCCATTCTTGATTCGCCAAAAAAAAAGCTTCCTAATTAATTAAACAAACTTAAACTTGCTTCGTCATTTATATAATAATGTTCGAGAATAGATTTTATATGAATACTTTTTGTTGCTCTTGTAACTTGGGACAAATCATGTTTTCCTCTATGGCTGCATAATATGCTTATTAATTCACCAAGTTCGTTATTTTTTTCTATTTTTTTGTATTTCTTTCTCCATTCGTCTTCTTTCGGACCAATTGTTCTACCTCTATTCATGAGTATTTTTTCTGGCATATGAAGAATCATTTTAAATTCATCCACATCGTGCCCAAACACCCTATAGAAAAAATCCTCACCCGGCATTACAATTCCTTTAACAACATTTAGAATCCTTTGAACTCCCCTCAAAAATTGCCAATTCCAAGCTGGTTTATTAATGTAACTCCTATCCCTGGCATCAAGGGGCATATATTTCATTGGAAAAGAATAGATTTTTAATCCATATTTTTTATTTAAATCTATATTTATTCTTAATCTATTCCACAAATCTTCAGGGGTATCTGTGTGGTTATATAGAATATAGTTTGATAAATGAGTAATTTCATATTTAACTGCTAAATCAATTTTACTTGAATAAAGCTTTTCGTATTTTATATGGTCGAATGCAATTCTTAACGGATTAATTGCAATTTTTGATAGCAACTTCATTTTATTTTCCGTTAACAACCGCGCATCAATACCTTGATTAAAATCTACATAACGCTTTTTATAAACAGTCTGATTGTTTTTACCTTTATAACTAAATTTAGCTCCTTTTTTAAAACCAAGGTCAATAAGATCATCAACAACCTTATCAAGCTTTTTAGAAGCCAATATATTATTATCAAATAAGACTAAATGAACTTTCTCACCAAAATTTTGCTTTATTTTTTTTATATATGTCTTAATTCCACGATATTCTATAAAAGTAGGCTCCAGTTTTCTCACAGCACAAAAATCACATTTATTTGGACAACCTCTTGTTGAATAACCAAAATAACTATCATCAACTAATGAATATTTCTGCTCGGAATCAATAAATAAATCATAATCAGGTATCATTTTATCAACAATTAACTGATTATCATCATCAAGCATTCCAGGCTTATCTAAAAGCCCTTGAATAGGTACTACTCCAGTTGCTTCAAAAACATCTTTAGCCATTAGAGTTGCCATTATACCGCCAACATATATCCTCGACAAATCTCCCTGTACCAAGGATTTATAATGTTTTATTGTTTTTATTGTAATTAACCAGTTGTAAGTGAAGACTGTTGATATATAAATTCGATCCCAAAAACATTCATAAGCGATATTGTCACTGATGCCTTTGATGAATTTAACATTATCACCCAAATGTTTATGATAAGTCGAAATTTTCATCAATCCCATGGGTGGAAATTTGGTCACAAATGCTGGTTCCACAAGTAAAATATCTCTATTCATAAACAACCTCATTTTTGTTTTTACGATACCATTCAGCTAAAGCTTCTCCAACCGCTAAAGGAATTAATAAATTTAAAATTTCCATTTTATTACTCTCCTCCACCAAAACTTCTCAATTATCGGCCAAGATAAACCTATAACCACCCCTAATAAAATAATTAAAACCCAAAATATAATCAAGTCCATCGTTCCACCTTTGTAGGATTATAATCCAAAACTTCATGCAAATGTTTATGAATGAGTTTACTTATTCTTTTTCATCCTTATTTTTTTCGTACCATTCGGCAAGTGCTTCTCCGACTGTCTCATACAACCGCTTATCCTGTAACACACATAAAGATTTTATCTTTGTTTTCAAATCTTTATCAACTTGAATTAACCAATTAATTTTTTTCATTGTTTCCCCCTATAAGGTTATAAACGATTTTTGGTTCGACCCCATCAACCTAGATTTCTTTTCTTGCTGCCAACGCATTAATAACATCGGTAAGTTCTTTGGTTTTTAACTTTTTTAATTGTGGTCTCCTATTCAAAACAACTTTTTTTGTAGGTTTTTTTCCTATTTTAATAGCTGCAATAATCCCTCTTTTAAAAATTGCGCAATAATTATTTAAAATATCTTCTTCTGACAAATTTAAATTTTGTTTATATATCCATTCGGTCAACGCATCCATTACAACTTCATCTAACTTTTTATTCCGCATAGAGCAAAAACATCTATATTTTTTCTCTATGCTTTCATCTACACAAATAAGTAAATTATCTTTGTTTTCCATTTCTTTACCCTTTTCCTTTAAAAGTTAATATTAAAAATATTATATATATATTTTAAAGATAACACAAGCATTATTTTAAGTTTTTTTTCAGCTCCAAGCTGTTTTATAAATCAATTTTATCTCTCCACTTATACAAGCGTTTAAGCTTCTATAAAATAAACCCTACCTACCACCTACGTAAAAAAAGATAATTTAGTTTTTACATTGTACTATTGAAACATAGTACAAGAAATACCGCCTTAAAGCCGCATATTCAACTCAACCTATATAAGATTATGCACTACCGGCCGATAATGGCACCTATCCTACAATCTGATCGTTTAAGCCTATTGTATAAACTAAAGCATACATGTTATATTATAAAGTTATGGCCGCCATAAACAATACTCTTTTCGCATGTTTTTTAAGATCACCTGCCGGAAAAACCAGTGCATTTCTCATTAAAATATCTGTAATAACGAAAAACCTAATAATTTCACCAGACTATCTAATTTGTCGAAAAAAAAGTGTAGTTATGTCAGGTAGTTAAAAAAATAGTACAAAGTGGTACAGTGGGAGAACAGGCAGGCTGTTCCATTT
>Ga0209633_10003919_pt1 | contig 13592 bp, 11 predicted proteins | sample Cruoilmetagenom1_FD_187290 | JGI IMG/M metagenome (GOLD analysis project Ga0209633, IMG submission 187290) | Oil polluted marine microbial communities from Coal Oil Point, Santa Barbara, California, USA - Sample 1 (SPAdes) (version 2) | ecosystem: Environmental > Aquatic > Marine > Oil seeps ... | reverse complement strand
TCACCGCTCCACCGGAACTCAGTACCAGATCGTCACCGGTGGATCGGGCTAACGCCACACCCTGGACCGTGTTCAGGTCAAAACCATCACTGTCGTTGAAGTCCACCTGGTTGGTCACGTCTATCGCCAGTAGGTCAATATCATTGGCCTGCATCAGCTCATACGGACCGGTGCCCTGGAGAAGAAGACCGCCTGCCGTTATGGAAGTCCCGCCCGACTGACCCACGGCTCCTCCAATATCAAGTCGTAAGTCTTCAGCTCCGGGAGTCATATTTCCCAGGGTCATACCATTTGTTTCAACGATGTATGTCAGTCCCCCCTGGGTAACGGACAATGTATTAAAATTATTTCCCGCATCGTCCAGGGTTATAGCTGAAGCATTCCCGGCACTCAATGCCGTGATGCCCGGAACAGTCAGAGTCGCCCCAACTCCTGTGAGAGCTGTAATTGTTCCCGTTGCTGTTAGATTAAGAGGTCCGGCAATTGTAGTAAATGTACCGAGAAAGTCAATATTCCCGCTAATAGTTAGTAGTAATTCACCCAGAATACTCAGCCCTGCCTGAACGTTGAAATTATTTGCATCATTAAGCCGGACATTGTTGATATTTCCAGCAGAAGCGATAAAGGTAACATCTCCGGTAAAAGTGTTACCGACTGTAGTCAGTAAGATATCCTGATTGTTCTGCACTGTAAGTGATGTTACATTGCCGACTGAAATGGCTCCGGTCTGGGTAATGGACCCGGCTGTACCGATCCCTGATGAAATAGTCAGGTCTGTCCCTGCAGTACCTCCAGCCAGAATAGTTGAATCATCTTCGTTCAATGTGATATTGACAGCATTGAAAGTGAAGGATCCTAGCCGTATCGTACCGGCATTAGTAGAATTGAGACCGATAGCACTCAGGGATGTAATACTGGCATTTCCAGCCACATCGATTGTTACACCGCTTTCATTCCAGACAGTCGGGTCGCCTGAAAAATTAACAGTCAGATCATTATCTATATTGATTGCCGGGAGCAGGGGTGCCGGATTATTGGTTGTGGCCAGGCTCAGATTGTTAATTAAGGGTCCAAACGTCACACCGGTAAGTGTAAGCAATCCGGCACCGGAATCAATGCTTAGATTGGAATCCCCATTTACCGCTCCGGTAATGGTGATTGGTCCAGCGGCATTGATTATTGAATTGCCGCTTAATGTAACTGCAGCAAGGGAGACTCCCCCGGCACCGGCGTTTATTGATCCATTAATATCTACAGCTACTGCAACCGTAAGCAGATTACCCGAGGCATTAGTAACCGTTCCCACCAGATTCAGATTGTCAATGGTAATGGTGTCTGCATTAATCTGGGGAGTTCCGTTAATATTGGCAGTATCATTTGCAGTCTGGCCAGGATAATTAATACCATCATCCCAATTCCCGACTTCTTCCCAGTTGTTATTACCGTTCCCGTTAGTCCAGTTGTATACCGCCGCATTCAGCTGAACCGACACCAGAACAAGAGAAAGAACAAATAATATTGGAGCAATTCTCTTCAATTTTATCTCCAGGAATAGTACTTCACGCTATCATTATACCCCAAGTAAAGAAGATTTCTCCCAACTTGGTACCAGTAAAATTCAGCATTAAATCAATGAACATACTTAATCAATCGGAACAATGAAGTTTTATGAATAGAATTCATGATAAAACTAATAGAAGTATATTGGGATTTCTACTGTAGAAGAAGTCTGAAGAGTACCGTCCGAAGAGACAACTGTGTAATAAGCATAATAACCTGCAAGGTCTGGATCCCAGTCCACAGAGAAATGTCCATCACCTGAAATTGTCACAACAGGATCGGCTCCGGTGCCAGTGAACAAACGTGATAAAACTGCAGTAAAGGAAACGGTATTACCATCAGGATCATACTGATGGGGATCGCTTACAATACCCATATCATCACTAATCACAAGATCAAACGACAGTATGCCTAAAGTCAATTCCTGCAGATCATCTGGTCCTGTTACAGGCCAGGGCGGTTCATTTTGACCGGACACCGGCGACACAGGGGGGGAACATGATACAATAATCAACAGGAACAGTAAGAATCCAGAAATCTGTTTCATGACAACAACCCTTGAGCCGGGAGTATCACATTAATGCTCAGTCTATCTTCGGCACATTAATAATATACAGCAGATTACCGGTTAAAACAGGGTCTCAATAAAAATAAATCTGTATCTCCACATCAGAAACAGTCTGAAACTCTTTATCTGAAGATATGATGGTGTAATAAGCAAAGTAACCCGCAAGATCCGGATCCCAGTTCACATAGAAAATTCCCCCCCCTGAGATTGTCACAACGGGATCGGCTCCAGGGCCAGTGAACGGACGTGATAGAACTGCCGTAAATGAAACAGCATCTCCATCAGGATCGTATTGGGAAGGATCATCAATTTCATTCCCGGAATCATCACTCACAACGAGCTTAAATGACTGAAGGTCCTTAGTCATTTCCTGCACAGCTGTCGGGCCGGTTACCGGCCAGGGCGGGTTATTTTCAGGTGGATTAACCACAGGGGCATCAACAATATTTTCCACACTCCTGCCGGTAATCCACGCCCAGGAGTCAACACCGTGTTTATCCGGTCCTGCTACAAAATAGAAACCATCAGGGATTCCACCTTCAACTTCATCAGGGGATACAAAATCCGATGCATCGGCCAGATAATTCCAGGATTGATCCAGAAAATACGCCTGAATCCATTCAATAAGACGTTCCAGCCATTCACGATACCAGGAATAAGAAGAACATCGGGTATTTGAAACATCCTGAACTGGTTCGTTCATCAAAAGAATCGGACGTGCTCTGGATATCATCAATGTGTCATCCGAGTAGTGAAGAGACCACCAAACTCCGATTGATGGTTCGGGTACATCCCCCGTCAGATATTTCCATCCCTCCGGACGACTGAGCTGACCGATTATCACCAGTCCATCATCACTGATAGCTTTTGCATCATAAACCCAATCCTCACCAAGCCAGGGTGAACCGTTCACCTCCACAAGTTCCATCAGGGCTGAATCTTTAATCCCGTCTTCATTAGGTACAACAATGACACCGTATCGACGATAAATTACCCAGATACCGCTTCTACCATCACTCCGACGGCCAATAACCACACAACGTATCCGGGGCCTTGAAGAAGAACTTCTGCCAACATCGGAGCTGTCATCAAGTACAGCAAAATCTATCAGTTCAACTGGACTGTCAGGAACACCATTAACAACAGCGGTAACCGGGGTTTCCGTTCCATCTTCCTCGACAAAAACAACCCCGCCTGCAGAATCCACTATAACTCTGGCTCTAGTCTCGTAGGGTTGCGTATTACTATCTTCCGAAAAAACTCCATTAACTGGCGATGGACACCCGGAAAACACTAAGGCCATAACCGTTAATATAAATAAAGAGATAATAGACAATCGTTTCATAATGATTTCTCCGACGACAAATAAATTCGCCATTTCCCATTATAGCACGATTCTTCAGAAAAAATGTATTGAAGCTCCTTTTTGTCCCCTATTATACCAAAAATATACTGCTTTTCAGTAATTCTTCCAACAATGCGGTATATTTGTAACTGAAGATGAAACACTTACGAGTCAGTTTTACTCTTTTTATTTCTAATCCTCCAGATGCTGACAGGTATGTTTTATTTCGTCCTGTTTCACTCATAGAGGAAATTATATGAAGCTCCGGTGCTCTTTTATAGCCGCATTTACATATATTCTTTTGATATCCTGTACTCCACCTGCTGATATGATCCCAAGGTCAACGATTCAAATCTTACTGACAGGTTCCACCACCAACAATATCACTATGTCCTGGACTGTTCATGGACATACAGGCTCCCAGACAATTGCATTGAACAATAACTCATCAAATCCATGGCATGTCATGTATGACGATATTGTTGCCGCCGACTTCGGTAATGTATTCATTAGTGTCCAGAATACTCTCGGCAACCAGGTGCTTTTAACCGGCGACAGCGCTGCCGTATTTAATTGGGCCGGCAGTGAAAAGACTTTGGATCTTTCCGATCTGGGAGTTCCATCGGATCTCTCGTCTATATCCACAGGTGATATATTGGAAGATAATTCCGGACAGCTTCTACATATCATCAGTGTTCAAAATACAACACCCCCTCACCAGTTAACAGTTAAAGACAGTGATAATAAGTTCGACACAGGTACCTGGAGAATCCTATCCAGCAATTCTGCCTATTTTACAGTCTGGATTAAACGGGATGGTATAACGGTTGGAACACCGAAAACCTATGGAACACTCATCGGGAATGTTGATTTTTCATATGGGTCAATTGCCTGGTAGTATATTGACCTCCGGACTACTCCCCCCTAATCTGCAGGGATGACCCGCACTGTTACCGGCCGGCTCCCCGGCGAAAACCCCCCGAAAGTCTCAGGCACCATCTCCATCCCGGCATCCAAATCCCACACCATCAGAGCCCTTTTAATCGCCGCCTTCGCTACAGGGGAGAGCCGCCTCAGACGGCCCCTCTTAAGCCGGGATTCCATCAGCTGCCGCAAAGCGGTTGAAGCCCTCGGTGCCGTTGTAAACGATGATGGCCCGGACTGGGTGGTGCAGGGCTTCGGCTCCCGGCCGAAACCGCCGGGGATACCCTCGCCGATATCAATAAACGTAGGCAACTCCGGCACCACCCTCTATCTGGCAGCGGCCCTGGCGGCCCTGAGTGGGATACCCGTCGGTTTCGACGGGGACGATCAGATCCGCCGGCGCTCCGCCGCACCCCTCCTCGAAGCACTCAAAGCCATGGGCGCCGAAGTTGAGTCCGCCGACGGCGGCTGCGCACCCTTTACTGTAAGAGGTCCCCTGAAGGCAGGTACCGTTACGGTAGACTGCCCGGTAAGCCAATACCTCTCGGCCCTGCTTCTGGCGGCACCACTGATTCCGGCCCGGGGAACGGCCTCAAACCTCGAGAGTCCCGCCTCTGCCCTGGAGGGCGCCTCAAACTCAGCTGCCGCCCTCTCCCATCAAGTCTCTAAGACCGGCCTTTACACTCAAAGCGAAAAGTATTCACCCGACAGCGCGATAGAGATCACCCAGACAACAATCAAGGTAAACACCCTGAACGAGGCACCCTACGTGGGCATCACCCTGGACTGGCTGGACAGTCAAGGTATCAGGTTCGAACATGACGGCTGGGATGAGTTCCGCATCCCTTCGGGACAATCCTACAAATCATTCGACAGGGTGGTTCCTGCAGACTGGTCGTCGGCCACATTTTTTCTGGTGGCCGCAGCGATAACAGGGGGTACGCTGATTCTGGAAGGTCTGGATTACAACGACTCCCAGGGAGATAAGGCGGTTCTGGACATGCTTCACGAGATGGGCTGTGAGACTGAAGTTTCAGTAGGTTCGGTGTCGATTACAGGCCGACTGATGCACGGCGCTGTTCTGGATCTGAATGCCACCCCGGATGCACTGCCGGCGATGGCGGTGGCGGCCTGTTTTGCAGAAGGTGAGACGAGGCTGGTGAATGTACCCCAGGCCCGGCTGAAAGAAACCGACCGTATTGCCGTGATGACCGCAGAACTTCTCAAGCTGGGGGTGGATGCCGAAGAGCTGCCCGATGGGATGATTATCAGAGGACGAAATCCGGAGTTATCGACTTGTGATTCACCGGTAATCAGAGGGGCTATGGTGGAGGGTCATGACGACCACCGGGTGGTGATGGCTCTTGCGGTGGCGGCTCTTGGGGGCTGCGGGGAACTTAGCATCAAAGGTGCCGAGGCGGCGGATGTTACTTTCCCGGGATTTTTTGAATTACTGGATGAAGCCCTGATGCAGAATTAAAATCCAATAACATTCATGTCAGGTATGGATGATAAAAGCGGAATCGTATCCAGATTGGTTGCCCCGAGTTTCAATAATTCAAATCTGATTTTTGCCAGAGGCAAACCCAGGTTATCGCATTCCACCTGAATCGTATACTCGGAAAAAGACTTTCCCGAAGATACCGTCGGCTCATTTCCAAACAGATTATTGGACTCCATGTACTGTTCGATACCGCTAGTCTTTCCTGTTTCCACATTGAACACCAGCAGCACTTTGTTTTCTGCATGAATGCATCCATAGAGATTTAATAGAAACATCTGCAGCAGCTCTTTTTTAACCGGATGCTGTTTAATCTCCGGATTGATCCAGATGCTGGTTTCTGAATTGATCAATGTATCTACAATTTTAAGTCCGTAATTACGGATGGCACTGCCGCTTTGAGTAATTTCTATACCGAAATCAGCACCGCCGTTTTTTATTTTAGATTCTGTCTTCCCCCAGGTTTCATAGATAACCACACCCTTTTTGATTTTTGGAGGAGTTTTATATTTTTGAACACTGAAATCATTGTATTCATCCAGCTTGCCGATGCGTTTCAAGGCCTCACGCACCCAGCCGATGCCCAGATAGGGCATTTCAGAAACCATCACCAGCACATCTTTTTCAGCACAGAGTTTAATCAAATAATCATCGATAGTCTCTTCAGGATTATTACCGTCAATGATTCCCACAATTCGTACATTACCCCGATGCAGGGACATAATTCGTTCCGGTGCGATGTTGATTCCATATTCAAGTTCAAATTCAAGAACACGCTCTTTTATCCAATCATCCCCTGCAATAGCCACATCCAGTTCATTGATGCTCAGCTGAGACCCAAACTCCTGAGGACGTCCGTCCCAACCATAAAGAAAATCAATCGTTTTAAAGGTTGATGGTCCGCCATTTTCGTAGCCGGTTGTTTTAAATCCGGCATCTTCAAGTAAATCAATAAGATTACCCCCGCGGTTGGGGTTGGCCAGAGAACCTGCCGGCATCCCGATTATCAATTTATCCTGCATCTACTACTCCTCAATTAATTCCAATGTGCCATCCGGATTGATGCTGCGGTAGTAACAGGATGTATGCGCTGTACCATCACTTTTTTTTGCATGGCAGGCACCTGTGCCCTGTGGCGTTACAAGATAGACTAAAGAATTCTGCTCACAGTTAATACGAATATCTTCAATCTTCAATGTATCCCCGGAGGTCATTCCCTTTTTCCATAATTCCTGACGGCTGCGGCTCCAAAAGGTTGCTAATCCGCTTCTGCGAGTCTCGTCAAATGCTTCTTTGTTGGCAAATGCAAGAATTAAGACTTCCTTTGTCTTATTATCCTGGGTTACTACCGGAATCAGGGTCTGCCCGTCAGACCCAAAATCCAATAACAATTCTTTCGTGTATTCTTTACTCATTTATCAATCCTTAAATGCCAAGATTGTGTAGTTCCCCGGTCAAGTCCCCGGGGTTCTTCAGATGTATTACAGCAAACCCAAGTTTTTCTGCTGTGTCAGTGTTCGGCTCTGTATCGTCAATAAAAAGAGATTCCCCGGGTTTCAGGTTAAACTTATCAATCAGGCGATAAAAAATTTCTTTACCGGGCTTTAAGACTTTTTCATCCGCAGAGATGATTCCACCTTCAAACTCTCTGAAAAAATCATACGTTTCCATTACATGCTCATATATACCAATGTGAATATTGGACAGATACAGCAACCTGTAACCCTGTTCTTTCAGGTGAAAAAGAGCTGCAACACTGCTCTCGATGGGTGTGAATACATTGTAAAAATCACCCATCATCTCCCTGAGGAGAGATTCCTTTTCCGGGTTTCTGCTGATGAACATCTCCAGGGCTTCTTTTTCTGTAATTGACCCCCGATCCAGCTCAATCCATTCCTTTGTATTGAATATCGCATTAAAGAGAAAATCCGTATCTTTCCTGATGTACTTACCCATCAGATAATCGTGTGGGTGATAGGTGAGAAGAACATTACCGATATCAAAAACTATATTTTTTATCACCATCAGCCGGCAATGGTTTCCCGACCGACACCCAGAAATTTGTTCACGATGAAAAGTGCCAAACCTGTAGAAACCAGCAGGATCGTGGCCATGGCAGAAGCCGTACCGAACAACCCGTCTAGAACACTTAAGTAGATTCTCACCGGCATGGTCATTGTTTTACCGACGTAAAGAACAATCGACGATGAGAGCTCGTTTACAGCGGTAACCCAGCTCATAATGGCCCCGGAGACAATACCCGGAATCATCAACGGAACTGTAACCTTGCGGAAAGTTCTTCCAGGAGGCGATCCGAGGTTGATTCCTGCTTCTTCAAGGGAAGGATCTATCTGTTTGAGAATGGAAGCGCTGGACCGTATGGAATACGGCAGGCGGCGGATAAAGTATGACATGATGATAATTGTTGCCGTCCCGGCCAGGTAGATAGGCTTATTGTTGAATGCAACGATGAAACCGATACCCAGCACAGTTCCCGGAATAATGTAGGGTATCATCAGTAAGGGATCGAGTATTTTCGCCGGCAGATTCTTTTTCCGGGACATTACAAACCCCAAAAGGGTTCCGATTATCACGATAAAAATCACCGCTGTTACAGAAAAAATCAGGCTGTTCGTTATGGTAACAGGAACGTCATGAAACACCTTCTGATAACTCTGTAACCCGAAACCCGGATGAAATACCGGACCTTTTGTCTTTTTAAAGGAATAAAAAACCACCACGGCCAGGGGAAGGGTGCTGATTGAGACAATCAGGTAACTGATAAAATGCACAATCAGGTTTTTAACACCGTGCAATGTATCAACGGTTTGCTTGTTTATCATATTGCTGGAGTATTTCCGCCTTGAAGAAGCATACCTCTGAAAGAAAATTATCAGAGTGGATACCAGTATCAGCAGAATACTCACCGTTGAGGCAAGCCCGGGATTTTCCCCGATTTCGCTGGTAAACAGATTGTAAGCCATAGTTGGAAGGACATGAAAATTTCTTCCGATTATCATAGGCGTACCGAAATTCGCCAACGACATCATAAAAGCCATTAGAGCCCCGGCACTCACCGACGGGATTACCAGAGGAAGTGTTACCCTGAAAAAACGCATGGTGCTCTTGGCCCCGAGATTCTCTGCCGCTTCTTCCAGGGAACGATCGACATTACTCAATGCCCCGGATGTCAGTAAAAAAACAAAGGGGTAATACTGCAGTGAATAAACCAGGATAATTCCCCCGGCACCGAATATCGTTGGAAGGTTAATTCCGAAGGTCATCAGAAAATTCCGCAGGAAACCGTTATTTCCCATCATGATAATCCAGGAATAGGCTCCGATAAACGGCGGAGACAACAGGGATAAAACCGCAAATGTCGACAGAAGGGTTTTTCCGCGAATCTTGAATCTGGATGTGAAAAAAGCCAGAGGTACACCGAGAATCAGCGCTCCGAGGGTTCCTCCGAAGGAGACGATCAGGCTGTTCAGGATTGTCTTTGTATAGTACTTTTTGGAAAAGAATTCTACATAATTTGACATAGACAGAGTCCCGGTTTCATTACTGATAAAACTGGCTTTGAAAATATTGAACAATGGGTAGATTAGAAGCAAACCGACAATGAAATACCCGAAGATTGTTACAAAGGTCCAGAAGTCAAATCTGCCGATCCGGGTTTTCCTGATACTCATATCCGTTCACCCGTTTCTGAATGAAAGTACAGGATGGATTTAACGGGAACTTTAACAAAAATGGAAGTTCCATTTGGCATAAGAGCTTCACTCTGCGGTTTATGAAGCTCAACGGTTAAGATGACATCATTTCCGCAATCTACGGTGTATCTTATAAGAGACCCGATAAAGGAGCTTTTTTCAATCACTCCCGGGATACATGAAAACTCCGCTCCGGAAACTTCCTTAGTAACAATACTCAGCTCTTCAGGACGAATTGCAATATTAATATTTTCTTTGGACTGATTCTTATCAACAAGGATACTGGTTAAACCAACCTCAGTACCAAGGGATGCTCCGTTAACAACATTGATATCACCGACAAAGGATGCAACAAATAAATTAGCCGGTTCCTTGTAGATTTCCCAGGGAGTGCCAACCTGCTGTATAACACCGAAATTCATTACCGCTATTTTATCGGATATGGCCAGTGCTTCTTCCTGGTCGTGGGTAACATAAACTGTTGTAATTCCAAGAAGCCTCTGCATGTTGCGGATTTCAGTACGCATTTCCACTCTCAACTTAGCATCAAGATTTGATAAGGGTTCATCCATCAACAGTACTTTCGGTTCGATAACCATGGCCCGGGCAAGACCCACCCGCTGCTGCTGTCCGCCGCTTAACTGATCCGGTGTACGGGTTTCATACCCGGAGAGGTGAACCTGCTCCAGAGCTTTAAGAACTCTTTTTTTTATCTCAGAGTCGTTAACCTTCCTGGTTTTCAATCCGAATGCAACATTCTCATATACGGTCATATGGGGAAAAACCGCATAGCTCTGAAACACCATTCCCGTATCTCTTTTAAAGGCGGGGACATTGTCTATCACCTTGTCCGACAGGTAAATATGGCCCGAATCCTGCTGGTAAAAACCGGCAATTGTCCGCAGCAGAGTTGTTTTACCGCAACCCGAAGGGCCGAGTAGTGTAAAAAACTCACCGCTTCCAATTTTCTGACTGATGCTGTTCAGGGCTTTTACACCCGGAAAATTCTTATTGATTTTTTCCAGCTCTATCGACGCCATTGATACCTCCTATACAAGAAAATACGATCCTGTGGTTACAGGATCGTATTTACTAACAGTTTACAGATAATTTTACAGACCAAGTTCCTGAACGATTTCTGTCCATTGGGCCACAAAATCTTTTTTATTCCCTGCCGACCATGCAAAGTCATAGGGAACAGTTTTAATATCACTCATAGCCGGAAGGTCCGGTGATATGGGAACATCAGAACGAATCGGGCGCCGTCCCATCTCCTGTACCAGGAAACTCTGTGTTTCAGCAGAAAGAGCCCAGTCAATAAAGGCTTTTGCTGCAGCGGAGTTCGGTCCGTTTTTAACCAGAGCAATGCCATCAGGTGCGGCTGTTGTTCCATCTTCAGGATAGATAATTTTTACAGGACCGCCGCCGGCAACATAGCGGTAGGCATTATCTTCAAGGGTGATACCCACTGCGGCTTCCCCATCATTAACAAATCTTGGGACTGCTGAAGAGCTGCCCGAGAGTACGAAGTTCTGAAGAATACTCTTATAAACATCCCAACCCTTGTCCTGATAAATATTCAGAACCGTAGCCAGCTGCATATAAGACGATCCGGATTTATCGGCTCTGGCTGATGAGATGATTCCTTTGTATCCGGGATTACTCAGATCGGTCCAGGACTTCGGCATCTGAGCCTCAGTTAACATATCTGTATTGGCGACAAACACCATAACAATACCGGTGTACGGAAGCCATCCGTGTCCGACTTTAAAAACATCATCAACTTTGTCCCAATCTTTGGGTTCGTAAGTCTGAAGCAGATCGGAATTCGCCTCCAACTGCTCTCCGCCGATACTCCAGATAACATCACACTGAGGATTGCCCTGTTCGGCTTTTACTCTGGCAATAACATCGCTGGAGCCCATTTTCACCACTTCAGCTTTTATTCCGGTAGCAGCTTCAAACTGAGGAACTAAAGCATCAATAATTTCCTGTGTATGCGCGGAATACAGAACGACACTCTGAGCTTCAGCTTCTCCCTCTGCAGCAGCTGTAGCAAAAACACCAAATGACACTAAAAGCAGTAACAGAACTGATAAAATCATCCTTTTCATAGGAACCTCCTGATTTTTCTATTCGTTATGAATAGAAGTTGAATCTCACATTAAAACCTTTTATTTACCCGGTCAAGCTATTACTTCTATATAATTGCTTTATACCTTTCCAGGATGTATCTTGTCCGATATGAATTATAAAAAACTCATTAATTACAGCGCCATTTTTCTCTTTTTTACCCTTGCAGCTCTTCCCGGATTTTCCCAATCCCCGGGAACCCTCCCATCGTTAAACGACATACTCCCGGCCATATCTTCCTCCGACAACTCAGCCCTCATGAACGATGGTGAACTCCTGTGCTTTCACAGCGATGGCGTATCTCCGGAGCTGCTCCCGAACACCTCACTTACTGCCGGAATCGCCAGGCAGATGGTTACCGGAGATTTAAACATCGGTATCGAGGGTTTGTTCTTCACCCCTTTGAGCGAATTACCCGAAAAATACCGGGGGATAACCCCGGACGAGAGAAGGTTAACCCTCTACAACATCCTGCGGTCTGTAAGTACCCTTCAGGGACTGGAATACTACTCAGCCTCAAGAGGAGAAATGCGCTTGTTGTTCGAGGAATCCTGGGCTATTGCCGATGTAAAAAAACCCAAGGCATCCCTTGCAGACCCTCTGGTTTCAACAATACCCGCGGAAGATACAATAATGATTCATCAAAAGGACAAGAGCTTTAACAACAACGAATCCGCCATGACCTTCCGCGCCGGTTCCAACGCCTTTGCCGCGGATATCACCAACCTCACCCCCATGCGCTACAAGGGGTTTATCAGAATTGCCGATCCGGGAGACATGCAGATTCACCTTATCGTTGTACCTGTGGAAGAAGGTCTTTTGATGTACGGAACAATGTCCGCTAAAACCCTGAATGTGAAAGCCTTTCTCGAGAGGGCTCAGAACTCATTTACAAATCGAGTAATCGCCCTTACCGGCTGGTATAGAACCCGGCTGGGAGAGGAATTTTCCAACTGATCTAATCCCCACAATTCCTACCTCCACGTAGCTTCACTGTCCCAAAACCTACATAAATGTAGCTTTTGGCGCCAAGAGGTCACCCAAAAGCAACTCCCAAACCCCAGGCAGAGTGGCACGATTCTTGCATTTCTAATTTAATCGGGAAGCATCCCGTCAATTTGAAGAATATCAGGAAGATGAAGATGAGCAAGATTGATTACACCAGTATTTCCGTGGACGACATTTACGGAAGCAACAGTTTTAACGACAAATCCATGCAGGAATGGCTCCCCAAGAGCATCTATAAAGAGGTAAAGGCCGTTCAGACGGGGGAAAAAGATCTTACCCTGGAAGTGGCTGAAGTTGTGGCCAGCGCCATGAAGGACTGGGCCACCCAGAAAGGCGCTACCCACTATACCCACTGGTTCCAGCCCTTAACCGGCTCCACCGCCGAGAAGCACGACTCTTTTATATCACCCCAGAACGATGGAACGGTTTTCATGGAGTTCAGCGGGAAAGAACTGATACAAGGAGAACCTGATGCTTCATCCTTTCCCTCCGGCGGGCTCAGGGTTACTTTTGAGGCCCGGGGATACACAGCATGGGACACCACCAGCCCGGCATTCCTGAAAGAACAAGGCGGCGATCTTACCCTCTGCATTCCCACGGCCTTTGTCTCCTACACCGGGGAGGCTCTGGACAAGAAGGTTCCTCTGCTCCGCTCGGCCGAAGCTCTGAGCAGGCAGGCTATGAGGGTACTCAAGGCCCTGGGAAACACCACGACGAAACGTATTATCACTACCGCAGGCCCCGAGCAGGAATATTTCCTCATCGACAAAGACTACTACGATGGACGACCGGATCTCCAGCTTGCCGGACGCACGGTTTTCGGATGTCTGCCGGCTAAGG
>Ga0209633_10003918_pt1 | contig 13594 bp, 13 predicted proteins | sample Cruoilmetagenom1_FD_187290 | JGI IMG/M metagenome (GOLD analysis project Ga0209633, IMG submission 187290) | Oil polluted marine microbial communities from Coal Oil Point, Santa Barbara, California, USA - Sample 1 (SPAdes) (version 2) | ecosystem: Environmental > Aquatic > Marine > Oil seeps ... | reverse complement strand
GTTTGCGAAAAATGTATGCAAAAATTGAAACCCCTATGGATAACATACAACTTATTCTGATGGATCTAGTTGATCATATCATATTTCAAAGTCAATTTGCACTATACTCTTTCCAAAAAGCAGGATATACAAAAAATAATTACTCAATCATTTATAATGGTGTAAATCAGCATATCTTTAATATACAAAATACTAAACTATGGGATAAGGCGAATAAATTAAAAATTATTGCATGCTCATGGTCCAATAATCTAGCGAAGGGGCATAAAACAATTTCTAATTTTTCCCTGCTGAAAAACGTAGACATTTCTTTTATTGGTAACTGGAATAACCAGATACCTTTGAATCAAATAAAATTATATCCGCCCATGTCTCATCATGAAATGTCTATAATATTTAAATCTCATCATATTTTTTTATTTCCTGCTGAACATGAAGCATGCCCTAATGTTTTATTAGAAGCCATATCCTGCGGCCTCCCAGTTCTTTATGTGGACAGTGGAGCAAATAAAGAAATCATTCAAGATAGAGGAATAGAAATTAAGAAAAACCATAAAGATTCATATAAGGAAATTGCTAAACAATATTCCAATATCCGTATGCAATTATGCGACAATATCAATATCTTTTCAATTGAACATGCTGCTGTAAAATATTTAGAGGTTTTTAAAAAAGTTATAAATGGATAAATTGGTTTCTAAAATTAAATTAAGGGTTCCAGCATTGTTAAATTCATTATATCAAGAGCATGGTTTCTTTTCATGGAGTTTAAATCATGATCTTTATTCTCACTCCATTAAGTGGGGACTTGCCAATACTGTATTTGCAATAAAATTATATTATCTTTTAGGAGAATTAACAAACATCCCCAAGCAGCAAAAAGATGATATCTTTACCTTTATTAAAAGTTTCCAACATGCAGATGGATCATTCAATGATCCTCTGATTTATAATAAAACATCTTTATTAAATAAGCTTGTAGCTATTAAGCATTTAAACTTTTCTGATTTTTTTAATCATAAAACTATTATGGCAGAAACCAGACAAGCCATGGTGGCCTTACTATTGCTGCATAAAAAGCCTGACAAACCTTATCAAGGCATTCCTTATTCAAGGAAAAACTTAGTAAAATACATCAAAGGATTACATTGGGAAAATGCTTGGGCAGCAGCCAGTCATGTAAGTCATGAAGTTTTCTTTTTAAAAATGAATGCTCAACTTTTTGCTTATGAGAATCATAAAAGTAAATCCCTTATTAAATATTGTTTGGAAGCAATAGAAAAAATTCAACATCACACAGATGGTATGTGGTATGTCACTCATACTTCAACCAAACAAAAAGTCAATGCAGCTATGAAAATGATTACCACATGTAATTTATTAGAAGACCCAACAATTCCTTATGCAGATAAAATCATAGATTTTGTCTTAGCATCTGAAAAAGAAAATTATTATTGTGATGGATGTGATAATTTGAATGCTATTTTTGTACTTAAATATGCATTTGACAGTTGTGAAAAAAACTATCGAGTAAATGACGTGCGTACATTTAGTGAAAGAAGTTTAAACCGTATTGAAAAATATTTTTTTGAAAAGGAAGGAGGATTTTCTTTTTTATCATCTCCTTTTGCACGCAAATTATATGGTTTACAAATCACACATCCTTTCAAAGGTGCTGATATTCACGGCACTTTTCTTTTAACTTGGGCTGTTGCTTTAGCTACTGACCTGTTAGAAATGGATGTCGGTTTAAAATCAAATATTATTAACTAATCATGGAACATTCTTGTTTTAATAATCATATTTCGTTATTCACCCAATTTTAATGCAATATTTTGATAAAATAAATAATCGCCTCATTTTCTGTAACCAGTCTGCAGATAATCAATACTGGGATAAACATTGGAAAGATTCTGGAATTACAAGTCTTTTTAAAAATCCTCCGAAGCATCGCACTTTTAAAAAAATAACTTCTAAATTTTTAAAGCCTCCTGCAAAAATATTAGAAGGTGGCTGTGGTATGGGAGATAAAGTACTGGCACTACATAACGCACAATATGAAAGTTATGGAGTTGACTTTGCTGAAAATACAGTACACTCAATTCTTGAACATTTTCCTACTTTAAAAATATCTGTAGATGATGTTAGAAAGCTGAATTTTGAGAATAATTTTTTTGATGGTTACTGGTCTTTAGGCGTCATAGAACACTTCTATGAAGGATATAATGAAATTATTAAAGAAATATCTCGTGTTTTAAAACCTAATGGGTACCTGTTTTTAACTTTTCCAATGATGAGTGTTATTAGAACATATAAGGCTAAACATCAGAAGTATAAAAATTTTGAAAATGAAAAAAATATAAAAGATAATTTTTATCAATTTGCTTTAGATTCAGATATAGTTGCAAGAGATATTGAAAGTTTCGGATTTCAATTAAAACACTCCAGTGGATTTGATTCTTTAAAAGGAATGAAAGATGAAATTAATCTTTTTAATAAAATTTTAACAACTTTTATAAAACACCTTCCTCGCTTAAGCTCGATTACTGGTGTTCTACTAGATAAATTAATTGGAAAGCAGTGCGGTCATATGGCATTGATGATTTTTCAGAAAAAAGATAGTTAACCACAGATTAAACGGATTTGACAGATTAAATGAACAAAGAGTTATTGTATAAAGATCTAACAGAAAAGATAATCAGTGTGATCATGAAAATTCATTCAACTCTTAAAAATGATGAAATAAATATCAATATATACATTATGCAATGTATTTGATATTCTTTATCAATGATGAAATATAGTAACAATAATACATAAAATATGTGATATTATATGATGAATAATAAACAATTAGAAATTTATAAAAAAATGACATTGCCTCAAAAAATTTCAGCGGCTTGCGGACTACATGATTTTGCGGTTAATAAGATATATGCTACGTTACAATTAAAATATCCAAAAATGGAGAAAACTGCTCTTTTGAAAATGATGACGAAAAGGTTTTTACATGAATCAGCAAGATTTCTTTGAAAAAGTAATTACTGTATTAGAGAAACTGCATATAGAATATATGATTACTGGTTCTGTTGGAGCTATGCTCTATGGAATCCCTCGAATGACAAATGATATGGATCTTGTCATAAAAATGTCTGAAGATTCAATAAATAATCTAGTGACTAATTTTACTGGTGATGAATATTATTATCCTCCAATTGATTTTATTTGTTCTCAATTAAAAATATATGGCCAATTTAATATCATTCATATTGAAAGTGGTTCTAAAGTGGATTTTATCATCCGAAAAAATAACGAATTTGCTAAAGTTGAGTTCTCTAATAAAAAAACCATTCCATTTTCCACTCATTTAAAAGCAAAATCTGCCTCTATTGAAGATATAATAATTTCCAAATTAAAGTTTTATAAAATGGGTAATTCTAGGAAACATTTAGATGATATTCAAGGTATATTGCAGATCTCAGAAGCAGAAATTGATTTTAAATATCTGCAATACTGGTTGCTCAAATTGGATTTAGATGACATCTGGATTCAGAATTATAAGCACCCTAAATAGCAAAATATATTATTCATTTTTGCACTGTGAATAATATATAATCGTTATAACCACTTAAAACTTCAATCTAACAAAATAAAAAATCCGTTCAATCCGTATAATCTGCGGTTAAACACAAACTAATGAAATCTTTTATAAAACAATTTATAATATATATTTTATCGTTTATTCCTTTCAAAAATACAAATAGTATATTTACTTCTCTTTTTTCAAAGCAACATAGTGGAGGTCCTGGAAGATTTTTATATAATTTAAATGCAGGTTTAAGTAAGCAAAATATAGATTTAAATAGATTCTTCTTATCAGGATGTAAATCTGCATTAATCTTAAGTAACTCTCCAGGAGACTTTTTTTTAAAACTATGTCACAAAAAAAATATTCTAACCGTTCTGAGAGTGGATGGATTTTATCCACCAAATATATTTAATGATAAAAAAAATACTGCTGATGATGCTCGTCAGCTCACTAAATATCGTCAAAATATAAATTTAAGAATGAAACAAGACATAGAACTGTGTAAATATGTCATTTACCAATCCCAATTTTCAAAAAATATGGCAGACAAATATCTGTACCAACGATCAAATAATTATAGTATTATATATAATGGTGTAAATACTAAACACTTCAAGCCTGTTAATCAATCCCATGAAAACATCCAGTTGTTAATGTTAGGCACCTGGAGAGATGTTGATTTAATGATATCAAGCTTAAATGTTTTTCAATTAACTAATAATAAACAAAATGTTACTCTTAAAATAATTGGACCCATGACTAAAAAAGTCTCTGCTGTATTCACAAGATGGCTTGAACTTAATCATATATTACGAAAAAAAATCAATAGAAAAGATAATGTAGCATATGCTGATCTTCCATCAGAAATAGCGGAATGTGATATCTCTTTACACCTGAAATCAGGTGACTGGTGTCCGAATGCTGTTTTAGAAACTCTATCCTGTGGTATTCCTGTTATATGCCAAAATCATGGAGGGACAAAAGAACTGGTAGAAACCGCAGGAATAATTGTTGATTCAGAACCTTTCATATATGATAAAGAATTTGAGCAACGATGTGCAAAGGAAACGTTACAAGTATTGGCTGATTTGAATAATTATAAACTGAGAGCCAGAGAACTGATTATTAAAAAATTTAGTCTAGAACAGATGATACAACAATATAAACAAATTTTAATTGATGCAACCTAAAACCTTATGTCCCTTAATTTCGTAATTATTTATTTCTTTTTAATAACTAGTACCGGTTATGCAATTAAATCTCGATTTCATCAAGATAATAACTATCATTTCCTGGTATCTTTCATTATTGGTATTTTTTCTTTTAATCTTATTTTCTTCGTATTGGGACAGCTCCATTATCTCAACTTATCTTCTATAATTATCACCTTAACTATATTCCTGATTATATCTTCCTTTTATAAATTTCCTCTAGTTACTTTTGTTTCAAAAATCTTCCAATCGTCACAATCTCTCATTAAAATTGATAAAAATAATAATAAGATATTAATAGTATCGTTTGCTATTCTTATCCTCTGGTATATCATACTTTCTTATCTTCCTGCGAGATCTGGAGATGCTATGCGTTATCATTTAGCTCAAATGAAAGATCTCTATAAACAACAAGGATTTGTTTTCAGACCTTATTTTCATTATAATTTTCCTATGCTCTTACAAATGACGTTTTTTCCTATATTTTTCTTTTTTAAAGATGTAGGAATGAAATTAGTTGTATTATTTCATTTTGCAGGATCTCTTTTATTATCACTGGAAATTGCAAAAAATATTCATATAAAATCTCTATGGGTAATAGGAATATGGTTATTTCTCACTCCAATCTCTTTTCAAGAAGCTACAATCGTTACTAATGACTGGATATTAATTTTTTATATTTTAGCGGGATATAGGTTCTTAGATAAATCATTAAATTATACAAAAAAAAATGTTGTTTTTTACTCATTTTCTGCCATGTTCTGTCTTAGCTTGGCACTATCAACAAAATACCAAGCTATTCTTTTCCTCCCATGGTTCCTTTTTCTAACTTACATTAATGTTAAAAAACTCTTTTCACTAAAAGAAACTCTTTTCACTATTACTTTCTCTTTAATAATATTAGGACTTCTCAGTAGTCCATATTATCTTAGAAATTTTATCAATACCGGATCACCCTTCTGGCCTTTACTTCTAGACTTATTTAAATGCGATAAAAACTATCTTTATGAAGTAACACAAAGATATAATAACGCAATGTCTGGATCTCACTCTTTATCTGGATTATATACCACTTTGAAAACAGCATTGACAAATCCATTTATTCTTTCATCTATCTGGTTTCTTGGATTGACCAGTATAATTTTACATCCCAAAAAGCTGTTCAGAATAATGAGTGGATTTGTATCATTCTTTTTCTTTTGGTGGTTAATAGAGCCAAAGATGTACTGGAGATTTAGCGTATATATTATGCCTTTTGCAATTATCTCTGCCATATATATGTTAGATTCTTTTAGAGAGAAAAAAGATATTCTTCTATTTAATATCACTAGAATTATAATCTTGGTTACTTTCCTTGCAGGAGTTTATATTGGTGTGTTATATACCAAAGGTTTTATACCTTACATCATGCATAAAAACTTAAATGACTACCACCAAGCCACTTGGTATTATCAAGAATACCAATGGCTTAATACACATTTAGCAAAAGAATCAAAAATACTTGTAATTGTTCAAAGTGGCCATACTTATTATCTTGATCATAAATATTTACGAGCAGAACCACAATTATCAGGATTTATTGATTGGAATAATATTAATTCTTTAGATCAATTGCTTAAACAATTAAAAAATTTACACATTACTCATATTTTTTTTGATACGCACAACTGGTCTGCATATCCTGGTGGTAATAATATGAATAAATTAATCCAACAATTAGAAAAAAGTCAATATTGTACATTACAAAGAAAAACAGATATAGCTCTTTGTACGTCTAGAATTAGAGATCACTTTCAGCCTACTTGTGTCAAACTTTTAAAAATACAAAATTTATAATGAATAATATACATCCTGAAATTACAGTCCTTACCTGTTGTTATAATGCCTCATCATTTATCAAAGAAACTATAGAGAGTATTTTAGCACAAACATATACAAATTTTAAATATCTTATCATTGATGATGGCTCTACAGATGAAACTTATTTAATTTTAAAAAAATATCAAAAAACTGATAGTCGTATTAAAATCATACAAAAAGAACATTCAGGACTTACACACTCTTTGAATTTAGGTTTACAAGAAGCTAAAAGCAAGTGGATTGCCAGACTTGATGCAGATGACATAGCTCTACCACAAAGACTTGAACAACAATTCAAATATAGTCAGGAACATAATGCAACCCTTATTGGAGGTGGAGCAATCATTATTAATGAACAAGGTTTTATAATTTCCAGATATGATTATCCTGATAATCATATTCAATTACTCAATAAATTAGAGCAAAACAAACCATTTTTTGCTCACTCTACAGCTTTTTTTAATAAAAAAATTATTTCTGATCTCGGCGGATATAATGAATTATTGATCCGAGCTCAAGATAAAGATCTGTGGTTCCGTATTGCTGAAAAATATAAAATAGCATGTTTGCCTTATCCTATTATAAAACTGAGAAAACATAATAAGATGATTTCAAAAACAGATAATAATACATTACAAGTATCGATGGCTATTATGGCCACCATCTGTCATTATAAACGAATGAATAAAGAACCAGATCCATCTTTGAATAAAGATCAATGGAAACATTTAAATAGCCAAGTCGATCAAGAATTAAAAAAATTAATATATTTTAAAAAACTTTCATATTGGAATCAATTAAGACAACTTTGGTACCAGTTACAATGTCCTAAAATATTAAAAATATTGCAATTATTTCTATATATTCTAAAACATCCTTATATATTAACTGGTATATTACATCGTATATTTACACATAATATAGCCTGGAAGCTATATAACTCTCTTAAAAAGGATCTATAAACATGATACTTGGAATTGATGCACATAATTTAAGAGCTGGAGGTGGTATTACCCATCTTATTAATCTTTTAGTACAAAAAGATTTTTATCATGGTTTTGAAAAGATATATTTATTTGGAGGACAATATATTTTAGGACAACTCAAAACTTTACAAACAAAAGAAATGATAAATGTAGAAGTTATACATTATCCTATGCTGGATAAACCACTATTAATCAGAATTTTTTGGCAACAAATTCTTTTACCGAAGCTCTTAAAAAAACTTAATATTGATGTCTTGTTTTCACCTGGAGGTATCTTACCACTGACAGTTGCAAAAAATATAAAAACAGTTACAATGTGTCATAACATGTTGCCCATTAACCTGAAAGAGACCTTGCACTTAGGAATTGATCTGAGGTTTATTAGGTTTATTATCTTAAGATTAGTGCAAAAAATGAGCTATGCAAAAGCCGATGGTATTATTTTTATTTCCAGACATGCTGAAGAAAAAGTTAAGACTCTTGTCCCCCAAATAACAAATCTTACAACCATTATCCATCATGGTATTAATCCAAGATTCTATAATGCTTCTAAAAATATTACTAAAACAGATAAAATAGAAATCTGCTATGTATCTACCATTGATGTATATAAACATCAATGGGAAGTTGTAAAAGCTTTAGCTATTTTACGAAAACGTGGATATCACCATCTGCATCTCAATCTCATCGGTTCAGGATACCCTCCGGCTGTGAAAAAGCTAAAAAAAACCATACAGCAATATAACATGAATGATCATATTACTTGGAAAGGAGTAATGTCTTATCTTGATTTACCAAATGAATATAAGAAATCTTCACTTTTTGTCTTTGCTTCCTCGTGTGAAAATTGCCCTAATATTTTACTTGAAGCTATGGCTTCCAAACTTCCCATTGCTTGTTCTCATAATGACCCTATGCCAGAATTTGCAGATAATGATACTGTACAATTTTTTGAACCAAAAAACCCAGAATCTATTGCTGATGCATTAGCTTTTTTAATTGATAATCCAGATCTTGCTGCCAAAAAAGCTAAGCAAGCCTATCAATTATCTAAAACATATCGATGGGATATTTGCGCCGTCCAAACCTTAGAATTGTTTCATAAAACATATACACAAAGATCTCATATTAATAGTACCTGGCTAATAGGCCCGTTACCTCCTCCTTTATTGGGTCAAAGTCTGGCTTTTAAAATGCTTTGTGATAATGTACAGAACAATCATCAATTTCAGGTTATTAATATAGGAGGGGAAAATTTAGAAAGACGTGATGGAAGTTTTTCTACAGCCAGAATCAATACATTAATAGCACCATTTCTGAAAGCTTTAATATTGCCTATTATTAAAGAAAAAAATATCTACCTTACTATTGCTCAATCATGGGTAGGATTTTTAAGAGATTTTATATTTATATTTTTTAGTTATCTAGGACGACATCGCATTATATTACATTTACATGGCGGTAACTATGATAATTTCTTTTATAATCAATCTCCTTTAAAACAAAAACTTATTAAATGGACCTTATCAAAAGCTGAAAAAATTATTGTTTTAAGTTATAATCTAAAACAAATGTTTTCTTTTCTACCTGACTTTGCACAGAAAGTGATAGTTGTAGCAAATGGACTCCCTTTTGATGAACATAAATTACACACTTCTGCAAAACAGCTACCAAGCTCTCCTGATACACCCATCATCTTATTATACTTATCTAATTTAATAGAAACCAAAGGATATTTATATGTTTTAAAAACAGCCTATATTTTAAAGAATCAATATAATATTCCTGTAAAACTCTATCTATGTGGAAAATTTTCTTTAGCCAGTGATTCAAGATATAAAACCACACAAGATGCGCAAGATGATTTTTTTAAAAGGGTTACAAAATTGGATTTAAAAGATAATGTTATTTGGACAGGAGCGATTGATGGACAAGAAAAAGAAAAACAATTACGTGAAGCACACTTTTTTATTTTACCAACTAATTATAATAATGAAGGGCAACCTCTTTCCATAATAGAAGCCATGGCATATGGATGTTGTGTTTTAACTACCAAATATAGAGCGATTCCAGATCTTATTGGCAATGAGGAGGGAGGAATCTATATACCGTTTAATGACGCTGAAGCTATTGCTTCTAAAATCCAGTCTTTTTATAATAATAAACCACAATTTGCAAACATAAGCACTAATGCTATTAAACGTTATTATAAATATTTCACTAAATCTGTTCATTTAACAAATTTAAAAGATGCTATTTTAAATTAAACAACTAAATTGATTGGTAATGAATACAGTTAATTTTATAAAAAGTTTAACAATTCTCGATAAAGAAAGTCAGAACTGGAATCCCCCTGTTCTGGATTTAATGGCTGCTCATGAAGAAACCCCTTTTAAGATTCTGATATCAACTATTTTATCTGCTCGTACTAAAGATGAGGTTACGGCTGTTGCTTCAAAAAAACTTTTTAGCAAAACCAATACTCCAGAAAGCCTTCGCAAACTAAATATTAAGCAAATTGAGAAATTAATATATCCTGTTGGGTTTTTCAAAACAAAAGCTAAACATCTTAAAGAAACTGCCAATATACTGGTAAACACATATTTTTCTCAAGTACCAAATACAATGGAAGAACTTCTTACTCTGCCTGGTGTGGGTAGAAAAACAGCTAATCTTGTTCTTTCTTTAGCATTTAAAATACCTGCTATATGTGTGGATATCCACGTGTTTCGAATTACTAATCGCTTAAACTATGTAAATACCTCATCACCCGGGAAAACAGAAATAGAATTAAGAACAAAATTACCTGAAAAATATTGGTCTATGATTAATCGTGTGCTAGTAGCTTTTGGACAAACAATTTGCAGACCTGTTTCACCTAAATGTGAAAAATGTAAAATTCAAAAACATTGTCATTACTATAATACTATTTATTCTTAGATTTCATTTATATTAATTGATTACTTTTTATCTAAACGATCCTTTTTTATCTGATTAAAAAATATTAATGATTCTTGAAGCATTTTCATTTTTTCTTCAGGCGGAATTTTCATGGAACGTTTTACTTTTTCTTCTAATGTTGTCCAATGAAATGTATCAATATTATCTTTCATTATTCTGATTTTTCATTATTTCTAATTCTTCGACATCTAATTTATCTTTTATTCTTGATGATACCTGTTTCATTAATATTAAATTATTCAATGAAATGATTGGAATAGTAAATTGATTAAATTTTATCGTTTCCGCATCTTTTATAGCATTATCATAATCAATTGGTGAATCAATAATTATATCTACTTCTTCTAAACTTCTTTCATTTTTAAAGAAATTAAAAGCTTTCATATTTTTTTCATATATCCAATTATCTCTAACTTCTTTCTTTGCAAAATCTAATGGATTCACTGGTTGTTTAGGTTGGTATCCTAACTTTGTTAAAGTAAGAATGGTTTTTTGAATGTTTTCGTCATTCATTTCAAGTAAGATATCTAAATCAAATGTGGAACGACTACCACCCAATAAATTAAATGCAACACCGCCAACCACTATATAATTTATCTTTTGAGCATTAAAAGCATTAAAAATAGTTTCATAAAAAATCATAATTATTTTTAACAATAAAATAGGTGAATGGAAAATAAAAAAGGAGAAAATCATTAGATTTTCTCCTTTCAATATCTTTATACTCGCTAATATCTGATTATAGAGTTAAATTCCTGCTTCCTTAGCAAGTATTTCAGCTTTATCTGTTCTTTCCCAAGTAAAATCAAGATCACTTTTACCAAAATGACCATTTCTAGCTGTCTTTAAATATTTTGGTTTCTTAAGATCTAAAGAATTAACAATCCCTGATGGCCTTAATTCAAAATGTTTTCTGACAAGTTCTGACAATTGCTCTTCTGCAACCTTTCCTGTGCCAAAAGTATCCACTTTTACAGATACAGGATCTGCAACTCCGATAGCATACGCAAGCTGTACTTCACACCTTTGTGCTAATTGCGCTGCCACAATATTCTTAGCAATATATCTTGCCATATAAGCTGCACTTCTATCAACTTTGGAAGGATCTTTGCCAGAAAATGCCCCGCCTCCATGACGTCCCATACCACCATATGTATCAACAATAATCTTTCGACCTGTTAAACCACAATCTCCATGCGGCCCTCCTACTACAAATCTTCCAGTAGGATTAACATGAAACACTGTGTCATCTGATAAAAGTTCTGCAGGAATCACTGCTTTAATCACTTTTTCAATAATATCTGTTTCCAGTTCATGATGCTCAACATCAGCATCATGTTGTGTAGAAATGACTACTGTAGTTACTTTTACAGGTTTACCATCATCATATTCTACGGTAACTTGTGATTTAGAATCTGGACGAATATATGTTAAAACGCCTTTTTGTCTTAACTCAGCTAACTTTGCAGTTAAATCATGTGCATAATGTATAGGTAAAGGCATCAATTCAGGGGTTTCATCACAGGCATAGCCAAACATCATACCCTGATCACCTGCACCTTGCTCTACATGTAATCCTTCTCCAGACGTAACTCCTTGAGAAATATCAGGAGATTGCTTATCTAAAGATACGAGTACAGCACATGTTTTATAGTCAAATCCCATCGCAGCATCCGTATAACCAATACCTTTAACAGTTTCTCTAACTATTTTTTGAAAATCAACATGAGCATGAGTTGTGATTTCACCAGCTAAAACAACCATTCCTGTTGTAATCATAGTTTCACAAGCCACTCTTGAATTTGGATCTTGTTCCAACATTGCATCTAATACTGCATCAGATATCTGATCTGCCATTTTGTCAGGATGTCCCATAGATACTGATTCAGAAGTAAAAAAACATTTCTCTACCATTGTTATAACCTCTTATTTAATATTAAATTTTAGTACAAATATTCTATTATGCTCTTTTATCCTGATTCACTAGATAAAATAAAGACTTTTTCTTTTATATATTTTAATCTTATCTGACAAGCTGTTTTTCACTGATTATTGTATAAAATTAAATCCAGATACTTTAATGTCTATTGTCTAATAAATCTATTACAGATTTAACAGGTGCAAAGGTTTGTTTTGGCATCTCTACAAAAATAGTATTCCAATAATACATACCTCCATTCCATAAACCTGGTAATTCCATCACTTTAATGGTTTTTCCAAAATAACTTTTCTGGGTAATAATGTGTGTCTCAGGATTAACAAATTTTAATAGATTAAATTTTCTTCCTTGAAAATTATTAACACCACAAACCATAAAAACAGGATTAAAATGTGTAGATTCTTTTACCATTTTAACTGTTCGTTTTAATTTTGTATTTAATTGCGAACCTTCAATAATTTGTAGATTCATACTACCTTTTTTATCTTTAACCCAGAAAGGGAGGCCTCCTGTTTGACCACTATTTTTCACTAAACCACAGATTCTTAAAGGTCTATTTAAAAAATATTTTAAAATATTTACTTTTTTAGCATAATTATACTTCCAAATATCATTTTCACTTTTAAAATTTAATTTTCTTTCACAAAATTGAACAATTTTATTCAATTGTACTTCTTTTATTTTTTTCTTACTAGTTAAAATGTTTAAATATGTAAATATCTCTTCCTGTATTTTGATAAGTATTCCTGCAAAAGCCTGTTGATAAGCTATCGTAGTTTTCTGCCCTGATTCTTTTATAATATTATCTATATTTTTTATAAAAATAATACTGCTTTGAGATGCTAATTTATTTAAATTCTGAATTAAAGCACCATGCCCTGCTTGTCTTAAAAGTAATTGACCAGTATGATCTCTGACAAGTTGATTATCTTTATCTAAAGCAATAATATTAGTAGATTCTTTTTGTGTCGAAAATGAAATATCAATTGTATTTAAAATCTTTAAAGTACTTGCTTGAAACACTCTTTTAAATTGTTTTCTATTATCT
>Ga0209633_10003917_pt1 | contig 13596 bp, 10 predicted proteins | sample Cruoilmetagenom1_FD_187290 | JGI IMG/M metagenome (GOLD analysis project Ga0209633, IMG submission 187290) | Oil polluted marine microbial communities from Coal Oil Point, Santa Barbara, California, USA - Sample 1 (SPAdes) (version 2) | ecosystem: Environmental > Aquatic > Marine > Oil seeps ... | reverse complement strand
GAGCCATTAAAATTGACTGGCAGGCGTCAAGAAAACCTGGCAACACACCGCTATATATACAATATCTATCATCTACAGAAACCATCGATCCAGCCTATGACAACTGACCACATCACCCTGAGAGAAGGTGAATTCTGGCGTTCCGTGCCAGGTTACGCCGACATCGACACCAAAACCTTTCTGGATCATCGCTGGCAGGCACGCAACAGCATCACCAAACCCGGGCGACTGAAACCTGTTCTCGGCAATACCGTACCGGACTCACTATTTTCCGAACTCGAACAGGCAATTATCCGTTCGCCAATGAGTCTGCGCATCTCACCCTACCTGATCAGCCTGATCAACTGGGAGGAACCGCTAAACGACCCGATTCGTAAACAGTTCCTGCCACTATTATCGCAACTTAAGCCCGATCATCCATGTCTCGCGCTGGACTCTCTTGATGAACAGGCGGACACCCCCGTTCCCGGGCTGGTACATCGTTATCCCGACAAGGTACTTTTCCTGGCACTGGATACCTGCCCTATCTACTGTCGCTTCTGTACCCGTAGTTACACTATCGGGCCAGACACAGAACATGTGGAAAAGCAGGCACTCCGGGTCAATCGTGAACGCTGGGCACAGACGTTCGAATACATCGAACAGCACCCGGACATTGAAGACGTTCTGGTCAGCGGCGGTGATGCCTGGCAGCTGCGTGCCGAGCAACTTGAACAAATAGGAAACTCCTTACTATCCATACCTCACGTACGACGACTGCGATTTGCGACACGCGGGCTCGCGGCAATGCCACAGAAACTGCTAACCGATGATCAGTGGTGCAACACCCTGAAGACACTGGTCGACAACGGGCGGAAATTGCACAAGGAAGTTGCCGTTCATACGCACTTCAACCACCCCAACGAATTCACCTGGATTAGCGCTGCGGCCAGCAACCGACTCATGGAGCTTGGCATCACCGTGCGTAATCAGTCTGTCTTGCTGCGCGGCATCAATGATGACCCCGATACCATGCGACTGCTGGTACGCAGGCTGGGCTACCATAATATTCATCCCTACTATGTCTATCTGCATGACATGGTGACTGGCGTGGAAGACCTGCGCACCAGCGTTGCCACAGCAGTGAAACTGGAAAAGGCAGTTCGCGGGACCACTGCAGGATTCAATACCCCCGCGTTTATATGTGATGCGCCGGGGGGCGGTGGAAAACGGGACATACACTCATATGAGTATTATGACCCGGACACCGGCATAGCGGTATACAGTGCACCGGCAGTCAAGCCAGACCAGCTGTTCCTTTATTATGACCCCATCGAGTCTTTATCCAGAGCCGGGCAGCTGCGCTGGTCAGATACGGACGAGCACAAGCTAATGATTGATGAGGCGGTCGCACTGGCAAGACTGCAAATGAGCAAAAACAGCTAACTACTTTGTACCTGCGCATGTCGTTCAAAATAGTCCCGAAGTGCGGACTGTTCACGCAGCAACTCGAAAACCATCCCGGCCTGCCCGCTGGCAACACCATTACCAACGATAATACGCACATCGTTGTCGGTCGCGTCGGTACCCAGCGCGGCCTTGTCAAAACGTGTTGCCATCGAGTAGAAAAACACAGTGCCGGCACGCCTGGCAGATAAAATGCTCGCAGCTTCAGTATCAGGGACGTTGACACAATTGAGCACTACATCGCAGCCATTGTTATCGGTGGCCTGCCCCACCGCCTGCAATACCTGCTCGGGCAATCGTGCATCGGCCCTGATAATATGATCTGCAAAACCCAGTGAACGAACTTCATCAAGTCGCTCCCCATCCGGATCCAGGGCAATGATTCGAGCACCCGGGGCCGTCTTGCGCACTGTGGCCATAGCGGTCACCCCTGACTTTCCGGCGCCAACAATCAGAACAGTTTGCCCGTCTGTAACAGAGCGACTGACCTGGGGAACAATGCTTGATATATCAATCGCCGACAACGCAACAGACAGGCTAAAATCCGGCGGCAATGATGAATACCCCATACCGTCGAACAAGATCGCATGCCCGTCGACCTGCACCTGATCACCATTAACTTCGCCTACACTATGCAGGAATAACGGGAGTGCCGAAGTGGAAACAACGGGGATAACGATATCACCTGGACCCAGATTGAAGCCCGGATCGACTGACTCGCCGACTTGCTCTACCGCACCAACCAAAACACCCCCGGAATTGGTTACCGGATTATGCAGCTTGCCGCGACTGCCAACAACAGCGAGCAACTGTTCTGCTATATCATCTCCGCACCGCCTGAACTGGGACATACCGGTGGAATCAAGATTCAACAAGTTGACTCGAATGAGGATTTCCTCTGGATGCAGGATCTCCGGCGTGTTGTCCACCCTGAGCGCAGCTTGCGGTATAACCCCTTGCGGCTCTATAACCCTGTGAAATCCATAGTTCATTTTATTGTGCCCATTTTAGAAAAAATACCCTTTAACAACAGCAAGCCCTGCTCTTCAAACTCATCGACTTGTCCTTCAGTTGATTTTATCTATCACGACACAACAACTCAATCAAACCGGAGATAGAGATACAGACCCGCCCTGGTCCGGTCCGGGGACTGCCATCAAGGATGGATACCTCAAAGTGCTATCATCCACCGCTAGCAGTTACTAAAGGATAAACATGCATGGATAAAGAATATAATCCACATGAGTCAGAAGCCTGTCGGACTTAGGAACAATCATGCAAGAGCGAGGCCGGGAATGAGACGGAATGTGCTGGTTGTCGATGTCAACGCAATCGGTATGGTTGCGGTAATACGATCGCTGGGGCGTGCGGGGTATAACATCCACGCCATCGCTTCGCAGCGGGATGCGTTGGGACTTTACTCTCGTTTTACCCATCACACAGACTGCAATCCTCCACTCGACTCGGCGAGCTACCTCCCCTGGTTGCGCGAGTACATTCGGAGCCACGGGATAGAGGCCATCATACAGAGTGAGGGGTTTCTTCACGCAATCGATAGCGCCTATGAGGAATTTGCCCCATTACTCCCGGACTCGGTACCTGCAAGCGTCTGGCAGCGGTGCCTCAGCAAGGTTGCAACGCAGCAATGGCTAATGGATGCATCACCGGCGAGCAGCCGTAACATGCCGGCCGGTGGAATCATGAAAGACGCAGAGTCAATTCCCGGGAAGGTCGACCTGGCAGGCCTTGATGGGCCTTTCTTTGTTAAGGCCGATGCCGGACTTGCCAGGAATGCGCCAGCTGCGCAGGTAATACGGTGCGAGACCGTTGCTCAATTATCTGCTGCTGCGCGAGGACTTCTGCCTGGTTATGAGGCACTAGTCTGGCAAAATTTCGCGCCTGGCAAGAAAGTAGGCGTCAGCTTGTGGCGTCATAATGGCAAGTTCATGGCGCAAAACATGACCCTGGGGATTCATATGCAACCCTGGACTGGCGGCATGATGTCGTTGCGGGAAAGCTTTTGGCATGAGGCTCTCCTTGCCGATGCACGCAACAAGCTGGAAGTTCTCGAGTGGCAAGGGGTTGCCATGATGGAGTACAAATGGGATCCAGTGAACGACCAGTTTTGGTTTATTGAGATCAATGCCCGCTATTGGGGTTATCTGCATCTGGATCTCTATGCAGGGAAGGATTTTCCAAAACTTCAGGTGGACGCTTTCTTTGGCAACCTCAGTGAGGATATGGAGCCTCCCGCCAAAAAGTTTGCTTGTCGCCATACCGTGCCCGGAGAGATCGGATATGTGATGTCGCGCATTCGGGCATCTGATATTCCGGTTTGGCCAAAGGTCTGCTCTATAGGCGGTTTCTTTTTTCGCTTTTTGAATTTACGGACAAAATCCGACCTCTGGTACCCGGGTGACAGGCTTCTGTATTGGCGATCCTGGTTGAACTATCTAAGAAAACTGGTTACGCATTAAAGCGTGTAGGCAACTGTTTTTATACTTGTTCAGACACTTCAGAGTCTCTGCCTGCAATCTCGAACACCGCATCTGCTGCGATCCGGCTTGCATCCCGGCGTAGATCACGATGTATCTGGGTGAAGACAGAGGTCAACTCCTGCACATGCGAAGGATCATCGATCAGCCGCAGGATTTCACCGCCGAGCGCCTCCGGCGTAATGTCATCCTGAATGAATTCCTTCACAACCGGCCGGTCTGCCAGCAGATTGGGCAACGAGTAATACGGCGTATTCACCAGCAGGCGGGCCAGTTGGTAGGTCAATGGCGACAGGCGGTAGGCCACGACCATGGGCCGTTTAAGCAGCGTGCACTCAAGTGTCGCCGTCCCCGAAGCCATTAATACTGCATTTGCGGCCGCCATGGCTTCCAGCCCCTGGCCATGCAGCAGCGTAACAGGCAGGCGGCGGTTAACTCTGGCCAGCGCATTCTCGAACATGATACGACACGCCTCATTCGCCAGGGGAACAACAAACCGGATATCGCTGCGGCGTTCATGGCACCAGTTTGCGGCACGCAGAAAATCTTCGGCCAGGCGTTTCACCTCGCCGACGCGACTGCCTGGCAACAACGCGACCAGCGGTCCCTGGTGCTGAATACCCAGATGCGCACGCGCCTGTAGCGGATCAACGTCATCGCTAATCAGATCTGCCAGTGGATGACCGACAAAGCGTGCCGGCACCTGCTGCTCCGCGTAAAACCGTTCTTCAAAGGGAAACAGGGTAAGCATGCAATCCACGCTGGCGGCTATCTTGCGTACCCGGTACTGTCGCCACGCCCAGACTGACGGGCTGACATAATGCAACGTCCTGATACCTGCCCGTTTCAGACTCCGTTCCAGGGACAGGTTAAAATCCGGCGCATCGATACCAATAAAAATATCCGGCGGGGTCTTCAGAAAATGACGCCGCAATTCACGTCGCATGGAGATTAGTTTCGGCAGGTGGTTAAGCACCTCAACCAGCCCCATGACAGAGAGGTTTTCCATGGGATAGAGACTGAAACAACCCGCGGCTATCATGTGCGGGCCGGCCACACCCTCAAACACTGCATCCGGTTCCCGCTTCCGTATCGCCTGTATCAGGGCTGCCCCGAGATTATCACCGGATGTTTCACCGGCGATGATACCAACATGGAGTGGGTGCAAACGGGGCACGCTTACCTGACAATACCGCGCTTTTGCTGTTCCAGAAAGGTGACGAATATCTCCAGTTCAGGACAGTCTTTCACCCTGTCCTTCAGAACCTTAATGGCATCCTGCAGGGAAAGATTTTCCCTGTAGAGCGTCTTGTAGGACTGCTTGAGCAGTTTACGCGTTGCTTCCGGAACCCCGCGGCGGCGCAGGCCTTCCATGTTCAGACCATGTGGCCGCGCAGGAGTGCCGGCAACCGTCACATAGGGAGGAATATTCAGGCTGACACCGCTGCCATAGGCGGTCAGTGAATACGCGCCGATTGAACAAAACTGGTACACCAGTGTAAAACCGCCCAGAATGACAGAGTCGCCAATGGTGACATGACCGGCCAGCGATGCATTGTTCGCGAAAATCGTCTGGTTTCCAATCCGGCAATCATGGGCAATATGTACATAGGCCATGATCCAGTTATCATCGCCAAGCCTGGTAACACCCTCATCCTGGGCAGTGCCGCGATTGATAGTAACGAATTCACGAATCGTATTGCGATCACCGATTTCAAGCCGTGTCGGCTCACCCGCGTACTTTTTGTCCTGCGGTGCTTCACCGATGGACGCAAACTGGTAAATCCGGTTGTCCCTGCCGATACGGGTCGGGCCGTTGATGACGACGTGGGGCCCTATGACGCTGCCTGCCCCGACAACCACATCGGGACCAATCACGGTATACGGTCCGACGCTGACATCGGCGGCAAGTTCTGCACCGGGATCAATAATCGCCGTTGTATGAATCAAGTATCAATGTCCTGTTCTGTGCACATGATTTCAGCGGTCGCCACGACCTTGCCGTCGACACTGGACTCACAGGCAAACACCCATATCCCGCGCCTGGCACGCATCAGGTTTGCCTTGAGCATCAATTGGTCTCCCGGCTCCACCGGGCGTTTGAAACGCGCCTTGTCAATACCCACCAGAAAATACAGACTGTCGCGCTTGGCACCACGCTCAACGGTTCTGAATGCCAGCAACCCGGTCGCCTGCGCCATCGCTTCCAGTATCAACACTCCCGGCATAACCGGTCGTTCCTGGAAATGTCCCACAAAGAAAGGTTCGTTATAAGTGACGTTCTTGTAACCCACCAGCGACTCACCCGCCTTGAATTCAGTGACCCGGTCAATCATCAGGAAAGGGTAGCGATGCGGCAGGTGTTGCAGTATTTGCTGTATGTCCATGGTCATAGGTCCGTATAGCCTTTTATATTTCAGGTATAAACAATCTGGCTGCCTGTAGCTGTAAAAGCGACAATGCGCTAGTCATCCCCGTGTTTTGTGGCTGCAGCAAGCGAGCGCTCCAGTGCGTGCACCTTGCGTGCGAGCTTGTCCAGTTGCCGCATGCGTGCATAGGTTTTGTTCCAGGCAACATTTTCCTGTGCCGGCACACCGGATGAATACACACCAGGCTTGCTAATTGATTTGGTCACCATCGTCATGCCGGTAATGATAACGCGATCGGCTATTTCAAGATGCCCGGCAATGCCCGCGCCGCCACCGATCATGCAGTATTTACCAATGCGCGCACTCCCTGAAATACCCACGCATCCGGCGATGGCGGTATGCGCACCAATATGAACATTATGTGCGACCTGTATCTGGTTATCGAGCCTGACCCCTTCTTCCAGCACCGTATCATCAAGTGCACCACGGTCAATGGTGGTATTTGCGCCAATTTCGGCATCGTCACCCACCCGGACACTGCCAAGCTGGGGAACATTCAGCCAGCGCCCGTCCTCGTTCGCCAGGCCGAAACCATCACTGCCGATAACCGCTCCAGGTAATATATTGACACGCTCGCCAATGGTGACATCGTGACAGACAACCACATTCGCTGACAGCTTGCTGTCAGCACCAATAACACTGCCCGCACCGATAAAGCAGCCGCCTGCAAGTTGTACGCCGGCGTGGATTACCGCACCTGCCTCGATAATACAGTGAGGTCCTATCCATGCCGACTCATCCACCTCGCAGCCAGCATCCAGGGCCGCAGTGGCATGCACACCACTGCTGACCCGGGCAGCAGGCGCAATCAGGGCAGCTGCCCGTGCATAGCTTGCATAGGGATTGGATGAAACAATGACCGCTACCGGGCAATCTGCGGCATCTTCCTGGCGCAGAATTACCGCTGATGCCTGCGTGGCTTGCAGATACTTCCTGTACCCCGGGTTGGCCAGGAAACTGATGTCCCCGGCATGCGCATGCTGCAGGGTTGCAACCGCAGCAATCCGGCAATCCGGATCACCTTGTTGCAATTCGCCCCTGATTTGCCCGGCAAGTTCGCCCAGTGTCAGTGACATTCAGACTGCCCCGCTACTATCCGTGAAGGATAGTTATTCGCTTATCTGGCCTTGAGCTTTTTAAGAACGCTGTCCGTGATATCGATCTTGTCACTCGAGTAAACAACACCCTGGCTCAGAATCAGATCAAACTTCTGTTCTTTCGCCAGCGAAACAACCGCCGTATACATATCCTTCTGCAATTTTGCGAGCACTTCATTTCGCCGGATATTCAGATCATCACGAAACTCGTCCTGGGTGCGTTTCATATCCCGCCGTTTGGCAAGAATATCCCTCTCCAGCTTGGTGCGTTCCGACTCGCTCATAACAGCACCATCACGCGTCAGCTTATCTTCCTGTTTCTTTATTTCTCGCTGCAGCGCAACCAGTTCCTTCTCCCGGGGTGCAAACTCCGACTCAATTTTGCTTTGGGCCGACTTTGCCTGGGGCGCCGCTTCCATCAGTTTGACCGTGTCGACAAAACCGATCTTTGTCTCTGCCAGTACAGTGCCGGAACACAGTGACAGCACCGCCATCCAGACAATCATAAAACCCGTTGCATTTATTTTTTTCATAAGCAATTCTCCAGCATCTCTCATAGTTATCAAAAGAATGTACCAATAGTAAACTGAAATATCTGTGTATCGTCATCACTCTCTGAATTCAGAGGATAGCCCAGACTCATGGAAATAGGCCCCATCGGGGACACCCATAATCCTGCCAGACCAACAGAATACCGCAAATCACCGGCATCAAAGCTATTATAATCCTCAAAGACATTACCAATATCAAAAAAGGCACTCAGGCGCACACCCGTGGCGTCATCTACGAACGGTACCGGAAAAATCACTTCCGCGTTAAACACCATCAGAAATGAACCACCTATCGGGTCATTATCCGAATCCCTGGGACCCAGGGTATTGTCTTCAAATCCACGCACAGAGCGTACACCGCCGGCATAAAAGTTCTCAAAGAAGGGCAATTCTTCAAAATCACCAAAACCGTCCCCGTAACCCAGATTGCCTTTCAGCCCGAGCGTCAGTTCCCGCGTCAGGGGGATAAAGCGTTGCTGCTGATAGGTGAGCTTGTAGTATTCCAGCCCGGAACCCGGTGCCGTAGTTTCGAGCGAGAGACGCTGCAGGCCACCCGTTTCGGCAAACAGTATGCTGTCGCGCGAGTCATGACTCCAGCTGCCGGTAAACACTGCATCATCAAAACTGTCACCGTGATCATCAACAAAGTCGGTAACCTGGTCTGGCGAACTGGAATTCGTCTTCAGATCCAGCCCCTGGTAACCCGCACTGAAAAATATCGTATCATATTCATTTATCGGAATCCCGAAGTTGACATCCGCGCTCCGGGTATCCGTCGAGTAGTCCGACAGGTTGGCTTCATCGGCATCCGTCTTCCGGTAGCCAAGGCTGAATCCCCGGCTAACTCCGTCAACGGTCCAGTAAGGGTTCGTATAGGCAAAGCGGTATACGGTATTGATTTCACTGTTATCGAAGGTAAAGGCCACCCGCTTGCCCGACCCCAGAAAGTTATTCTGCTGTATGCTGGCATTGAACAGTACGCCCGAGGTCTGTGAGAATCCGGCACCCAGTGTCACACTGCCCGAGGATGTTTCCGTGACCGAGTAATTGACATCCAGCTGATCTGTGGTGCCTGGAACCGTCGGTGTTTCGACGTTCACATCTTCAAAGTAGCCAAGTCGATTAAGGCGGGTTCGCGAACGTTCAACCTGATCCGTGGAATACCAGCCACCTTCCATTTGCCGCATTTCGCGGCGCAGGACTTCATCCCGGGTGCCGGTATTCCCTGCAACATTGATACGTCTCACATAGACCCGTTTGCCCGGATCGACAAAGAATCCAAGCTTGACCTCAAACGTCTCATCATCCATTTCCGGTACAGTATTGACGTTTGCATAGGCATATCCCTGGTTACCCAGCAGGGAACTGATACTGTCGACAGATTCAGTCACCTGTTTGCGTGAGAACACGTCCCCCGGATTGATAGGTATCAGCGGGAACAACTCCTCTGCCGGCACGACCAGGTCACCGGAGAGTGTCACTCCACTGATCTTGTATTGATGCCCCTCGGTGAGGTTGATAGTGATATAGATATCTTTCTTGTCCGGCGTAATGGAAACCTGCGTGGAGTTGATATTGAACTTCAGGTAGCCCCGGTCCAGGTAATAGGTACGCAGCGTTTCCAGGTCAGCAGACAGCCCCTGCTTTGAATACTGGTCACTCTTGGTAAAGTTCGAGAAAATATTCGGTTCGGTCAGGGAAAACTCATCAAGCAGTTCCTTGTCCGCAAATTCATGATTGCCAATGATGTTGATCTGCTTGATACGTGCTGCCTGCCCTTCAGATACATTAATCAGTATACCGACACGATTACGGTCCAGCGGGGTTACCGTAGTATCTATCTTGACCGCATACTTGCCGCGGCTAAAGTACTGCCTGCGCAGTTCCTGCTCGACTTTTTCGAGCAGCGAGCGGTCGAAGACACGGCCTTCGGCCAGACCGATCTCCTTCAGTCCTTCCAGCAGCTCCTCGCTATCCAGGTCCTTGTTACCCTCGATATCAATACTGCTGATCGCGGCACGCTCCTTGACAAAAACAACCAGCACGGACCCGTCTCTTTCCAGCGCAACATCATTAAAGAAACCGCTTTTGAACAGGGCTTTTACAGCAATGATCGTATCTTCCGTATCAATCGTCTGACCGACCTTGATCGGCAGATAGTTGAAAACGGTACCGGCCGAGATTCGCTGCAGTCCTTCTACCCGGATATCCAGGACCTTGAACGGCTCAAAGGCCTGCGTAACGCCGTTCAGGAACAGCGCCAGCATGAACACCCGGCACAGAAAGAATATGTGTTTCAGCTGCAAATGCATTTATAGGCTCAATCAAGCAAACGTATAAGGTCGTTATAAAAGGCCAGTGACATCAGGCCCAGCAGCAGCACAATACCGACCTTCTGCCCGGCAAGTTGTACTGTCTCCGTCACCGGACGGCCGGTTACCAGTTCTACCAGATAGAACAGTAAATGCCCGCCATCCAGCACCGGGACCGGCAACAGGTTCAGCACCCCGAGGCTGACACTGACAATACCCAGAAACCCGAGGAAGGCAGCCAGACCAATTGCAGCAGACTGCCCTGCATACTGGGCAATGGTGATTGGCCCGCTCAGGTTCTCGACAGATGCCCTGCCGGTCACCATTTTCCAGAGCGTTCGCAAGGTCAGCGTTGTTACTTGCCAGGTCTTGTTCAGCGCCGCGGGAAAGGCCTGGAGCAGACCATGAGATACAACGACGCGCATTGTAGCACGCTGCCCCTCATCAGGAAGTTGCACATAGGCGCCTATCCGCCCGATTTCCCTGCCTTTGTCAGTGGCGGTGTCAGGCCTCACCGTTAGCTTGACGGTCGCACCAGCGCGCAGCACCTCTACAGCGATATTCTGGCCGGGCCGCTCACGGACAATATCGACCCACTGTTTCCAGCTACTGACAGCCACATCATTGGCGACGACAACCTGGTCTCCCGGAAGCAAACCGTCCCGCTCACCGGCACCGCCTGCCACCAGCGACTCGATCACGGCCTGCGGTTGCCAGGGACTCAGGCCGAAATTCTCGAGTACCCCGCCTTTTTTCAGCAGTTCATCCGGGTTTTCGAAGTGCACCTGCAGATGGCGCTCCTGTCCATCGGCATCACGTACCGCAACCGCTACCGTGTCCCGCCCGTCGAGACTGGCTTCGAGCAAGGCAAGCACCGTCGCCTCCCAGGTCGCGGTTGGTTCACCTGCCACAGCCAGGATCTCGTCACCATTCCGGAAACCGGCCTCGGCAGCATAGGATGCTGGTGTCACCTCACCCACCAGCGGCTTCAGGCCGGGAACACCGGTGACGAACATGGCCCAGTAGACCATGATCGCAAATATGAAATTGAATGCCGGGCCCGCCACAACAACGGCAATACGGGTACTGACTGGCTGGCGATTGAAGGCACGCGGCAGCTCTGCGGCAGCCACATCCCCTTCCCGTTCATCCAGCATTTTCACGTAACCACCCAGGGGCAAGGCAGCAACAACCAGTTCGGTCCTGTCTTTACCAAAGGTTCGTTTCCACAACGGTTTCCCGAAACCGACCGAGAAGCGCAGCACCTTGACACCCAGGCGACGGGCAACCCAGAAATGACCAAATTCATGCACGGTAACCAGCACACCGATAGCGACAATAAAGGCTGCCAGTGATAACAACATTCCGTTCATCGTGCCGCCACTCCCCGTCCGGACTCGATACACTCGTTCGCAACAACACGGGCAAGCGCATCGTCAGCCAGGATGACGTCCAGCGAATCGGCTGCATGCACGCTGCACTGCTCAAGCACCTGTTCAACAACCCGGGGGATCGAGGTAAATGCAATACGCCGGTCCAGGAACGCCTGCACTGCCACCTCATTGGCCGCATTTAATACCGCCGGAGTCGTACCACCACCACGCCAGGCAGCAGTCGCCAGTTCCAGACAGGGGTAATGCGCGCTGTCCGGCGCCTCGAATTGCATGTTGCCAACGGCCATCAGGTCAAGACTCTCCGCCCCGGAGTCAATCCGCTCCGGCCAACCCAGCGCATGGCTGATTGGAATACGCATATCAGGATTCCCCATCTGTGCCAGTACCGAACCATCTTCATATTCAACCAGGGAATGCACCAGTGACTGCGGGTGCAACACCACCTTGATCCTGTCCATCGGCAAATTGAACAGCCAGCCGGCCTCGATTACTTCGAGCCCCTTGTTCATCATGGTGGCGGAGTCCACCGAGATTTTCCGGCCCATGTCCCAGTTGGGGTGCGCGCAGGCCTGCTCCGGTGTCACGGCAGACAGCTCGCTGACCGGCAGGGTCCTGAAGGGACCACCGGAAGCCGTCAGCAGTATCTTGCGTACCCCGGATGGCTCCTCGCCGGCCACATAGTCATCCGGCAGGCATTGCAGAATTGCGTTGTGTTCGCTATCAACAGGCAACAGCGTCGCCCGGTGCTCCCGAACTGCCTGCATAAACAGCGCACCGGACATCACCAGCGCCTCTTTGTTGGCCAGCATCACGCGTTTACCCTTGCGCGCCGCTGCCAGCGAGGGCAACAGACCGGCAGCTCCCACTATGGCCGCCATCACAAAATCAACAGCCGCGTGGCCGGCGACGGTAACCAGCCCTTCGCTGCCTGACAATACCTGCACGTCAGGTGCCGATTGCTGTAACAGTAACGCCAGGCGGGCGGCGGCATCCGCATCAGCCATGACGGCATATTGCGGCTGGAAACGGACACATTGAGCAGCGAGCTTGTCGACACTGCTATTGGCCGTCAGCGCGACAATCCTGAAGCGCCCGGGATGGCGTGCAATCACGTCAAGCGTGCTCACCCCGATTGAACCGGTCGACCCCAGCAGAGTGACACCAGCAGGTGTGTTTGTATCCATGAGTTAACGTTCCGGGGCTCGATGTATGCGGAAGGCAACCGGCATTACAGGCCCAGCCACAGAAAACCGATCAGAAACATGGGCGCCGCGGCGACCAGACCGTCGATACGATCAAAAATACCACCATGGCCCGGAATAATATTACCGCTGTCCTTGATGCCACTGTGGCGTTTCATCAGACTTTCCAGCAGGTCACCGGCAACAGAAAACAATACCGTGACAGCGGCAACCAGCATAAACATCAAGGTCCACCTGAACGAGTGGCTGTACAGGCCGCCGACCACCGCAGCAAACAACAAGCTGGACAGCAGCCCCCCATACACGCCTTCCCAGGTTTTTCCCGGACTGATCGCCGGTGCCAGCTTGCTCTTCCCCCACTGCCGGCCGACAAAATATGCACCGCTGTCTGCCAGCCAGACCAGGACCAGCAGCATGAGCGTCAATTTCGGCCCGTTATCACCGCTTGCATGCAGCGTGGTCAGGGCGGCCCATGCCGGCACCAGGACCAGGGCACCGGCAAGCATCTTGATATTGATATTTAACGGGGAAACCTGCGCACAGAGTTGCGGGCGGGACAACCAGAATAATGCACCCAGCCACCAGACAAAGGCCACCAGCAGTAACGGTTGTATGCTCTGCGCCAGACCCGCCTGCCATAGCAACCCCAGCAGGGCAGCGATCACCAGGG
>Ga0209633_10003916_pt1 | contig 13600 bp, 9 predicted proteins | sample Cruoilmetagenom1_FD_187290 | JGI IMG/M metagenome (GOLD analysis project Ga0209633, IMG submission 187290) | Oil polluted marine microbial communities from Coal Oil Point, Santa Barbara, California, USA - Sample 1 (SPAdes) (version 2) | ecosystem: Environmental > Aquatic > Marine > Oil seeps ... | reverse complement strand
GGAGGCTTTGAGGAAATATCATAAGCAACTCGGGACACACCCGAAATTTCGTTAATGATTCGGCCTGAAACAAGCTCTAGAAAGTCATAGGGTAAATGTGCCCAACGGGCGGTCATAAAATCTATGGTTTCTACTGCTCTTAGGGCTATTACGTATTCGTAGCGTCGGGCATCACCCACCACGCCGACGGATTTAACCGGTAAAAATACTGCAAAAGCCTGACTGGTTTTATGATACAGGTCGGCTCGGTGTAATTCTTCAATAAAAATATTATCGGCTTGACGTAACAAGTCGGCATATTCTTTTTTTACTTCGCCCAGTATACGCACACCAAGGCCAGGGCCGGGGAACGGATGCCGGTATACCATGTCGTAGGGCAAGCCTAGTTCCAGACCCAGTTTACGGACTTCGTCCTTGAACAATTCACGCAGCGGTTCAACCAGCTTTAGCTTCATGTCTTCGGGTAAACCACCGACATTATGATGGGATTTAATAACATGGGCTTTGCCGGATTTTGCGCCAGCAGATTCAATCACATCGGGGTAGATTGTTCCCTGGGCCAGCCATTTTGCCGAGTCTATTTTTCCTGCTTCGTCATCAAAGATATCAATAAATGTATTGCCGATGATTTTTCTTTTTTGTTCCGGGTCTTCTATGTCTTTTAGCCGTTGTAAAAACTTATCTTCTGCAGAAACTCGAATAACTTTAATGCCCATGTGTTTTGCAAACATACTCATGACCTGATCACCTTCATCCAGGCGAAGCAGGCCATTATCAACAAACACGCAGGTCAACTGATCGCCAATGGCTTTGTGCAATAAGGCGGCCACCACTGAAGAGTCGACTCCACCAGACAAACCTAAAATCACATGATCTGTTCCTACATCCTTACGAACCTTTTCTATGGCATCGCTGACAATATTTGCAGATGTCCACAGGGTATCGCAAGCGGCTATATCTATAATAAAGCGCTCCAGAATACGCCCGCCCTGTAAAGTGTGTGTCACTTCGGGATGAAACTGCAGGCCGTAGAAATTCCGTTTTTCGTCGGCTATGGCGGCAATTGGAGCGCTGTCTGTGGATGCGATGACTTTAAACCCTTCAGGAACCTGAGTGACCTTATCACCGTGACTCATCCATACATCCAGCATGGATTCACCCTGCTCGCTTACATGGTCTTCAATGTTTTTAAGCAATAACGATTCTGCTTTCAGCTTAATACTGGCATAGCCAAATTCACATTTATCCGATGATTCAACCTGGCCACCCAATTGGGTTGCCATGGTCTGCATACCGTAACAAATACCCAGTACCGGGCATGCCAATTCAAATACCAGATTTGATGCTCTTGGAGTTGTTTCTGCTGTAACGGTTTCGGGTCCACCGGAAAGAATAATGGCTTTTGGCTGGAAGGCTTTTAATGCGGCATCATCCATGTCGTAAGGATGAATTTCACAGTAGACACCGATTTCCCTGATTCTTCTGGCGATTAACTGGGTGTACTGGGAACCAAAATCCAGAATAAGAATACGATGCTGGTGAATGTTGTCAGCCATTTTTTTAACCACTTTATTTAAAGGAGAATCAAAACTAAAAAAGGCAGCGTAGGGACGCACTGCCTTTTTCAAAAACCACTTTGCAGATAACTATCAGGTCAGGCGATAATTAGGTGCTTCTTTGGTAATAGTGACATCATGAACATGACTTTCTTTCATGCCGGCCGCGGTCACCTTGATAAAGCGCGGTACGGTACGCATCACTTCAATATCTTTAGAGCCGGTATAACCCATACTGGAACGAATGCCGCCAATCAATTGATGAATAATGGCAGAAATAGGTCCTTTATAAGGCACTCGACCTTCTATGCCTTCCGGAACCAGCTTTTCTACTCCGGCGGAGGCATCCTGGAAATAACGATCACTGGAGCCTTCACTTTGTGCCATGGCGCCCAATGAACCCATACCACGGTACGCTTTATAGTAGCGCCCCTGAAACAATTCAACCTCGCCGGGTGCTTCTTCGGTTCCCGCAAGTAAACTGCCTATCATCACCGAATGGGCACCTGCGGCAATGGCTTTGGCCAAATCACCGGAAAAACGAATACCACCATCGGCTATAACGGGTATGTTTCTGCCCTCTACTGCTTTCACTACGTCAGCAATGGCTGTCATTTGAGGCACGCCGATGCCTGCAACTATACGAGTAGTGCATATAGATCCGGGCCCAATACCTACTTTTAAGCCATTGGCTCCGGCATCGGCCAATGCTATGGCAGCCTCTGCGGTAGCAATATTGCCACCGATAATGTCAACGTCGGCGTAATTGTTTTTTATCCATTTAACTCGATCCAGCACACCTTTGGAGTGACCATGGGCGGTATCCACAACGAGCAAATCTACGCCAGCATTGACCAGGGCATCTACCCGCTCCTCTGTACCTGCTCCCGTACCTACGGCAGCGCCTACCCTTAGTCGACCAAGGTTGTCTTTACAGGCACTGGGGTAAGCTTCAGCTTTTCGGATATCTTTGACGGTAACCATACCCTTAAGCTTGAAATCATCATCAACCACCAGAATTTTTTCAATGCGGGATTTTTGCAGTAGTTCTTTAATTTCACTCGATGAGGCATTTTCCTTCACCGTAACCAGGCGTTCTTTGGGGGTCATGATGCTGGACACCGGGGCATCAAAACGGGTGGCAAAGCGAAAATCACGACTGGTAACAATACCCACAAGGTCATTACCTTTAACCACCGGTACTCCGGATATTTGATGTCGCTGGGTTAATTCTATTAATTCACCAATACTGGTCTCTGCCGTACAGGTTAATGGGTCTCGTATAACACCGCTTTCAAATTTTTTAACCTGTCGAACTTGCTGAGCCTGATCTTCTGCAGTCATGTTTTTATGCAGAATACCAATGCCACCTTCCTGAGCCATGGCAATTGCCAGACGCGATTCGGTAACCGTATCCATTGCAGCGGACAGTATCGGTATATTCAGGTCGATATTAGTTGTTAAACGGGTTTTAAGACTTACGTCTTTAGGCAGCACCTCAGAATAACCGGGTACCAGGAGAACATCGTCAAATGTGAGCGCTTCTTGTGTCAAACGTAACATAGATATACACCACCTGCGGTAGTTTCCTACCATTAAGATAGCGACTCATTATATAAAAATGACTGGCTCAGGTAAATAGCTGATGTTAATCTGAAAAATTTACACGAATCTATTGAAAACACTAACTAAACGATGAATTCTGCCCCAAACAAAGATATTTTATCCATTAGCCAACTCAATAACCTGGCACGAGACTTACTGGAAAGCCAATTTCCCATGATTTGGGTAGAAGGCGAAATATCCAATTTGGCACAGCCCTCTTCAGGGCATATCTACCTGACTTTAAAAGACTCCCAGGCTCAGATTCGTGCGGCCATGTTCAAAGGTCGAAATCAAAGACTTAAATTTACACCTGAAAACGGCATGCAAGTTCTTGTAAGAGCCAAACTCAGCCTGTACCCGGCACGTGGCGATTACCAGTTAATAATTGACCAAATGGAAGAAGCCGGAGATGGTGCCCTGCGAAGAGCTTTTGATCAGTTAAAACAAAAACTTTCCGATGAAGGTTTATTTGCAGAAGACAAAAAACTGGCTTTGCCAGATTTTCCCAGGCAGATTGGAGTGATTACCTCCCCTACAGGTGCAGCCCTTCAGGATATTCTCAGTGTACTGAAACGTCGCTTCCCTGCTATTCCTGTCAGACTTTATCCTGTAGCCGTACAAGGTGCCCACGCAGCTCCGGAAATTGTTGCTGCACTCGACAAAAGCAACGCCCACGGGCTATGTGATGTGCTTATTATTGGCCGAGGTGGTGGTTCTCTGGAAGATTTATGGGCTTTTAATGAAGAAATTGTAGCAAGGGCCATTGCCAACAGTGAAATTCCAATTGTATCGGCCGTAGGCCATGAAACTGATTTCACCATTGCCGATTTGGTTGCGGATACAAGAGCACCCACGCCTTCCGTGGCCGCGGAAATGATCAGCCCTGATCAAACGGACATACTGGAAACGCTGACTGATTATGAGCGCTTGCTGGGTCTTCACTTTAAGAATAAATTGTTCCAGGCAAAGCAGGCTCTTAATGGCTTGCAAAAAAGAACCCGGCATCCGGGACAACGACTCATGGATTTAAACCAACGCCTGGATGGACTGGAATCCCGAATACAATCCAGCATACTTAACCAATTAAGGCATAAACAGTCCGACCTAAATGCTGCAACTGCTCACCACAAATTATTCACCCCTGAACATAAAATCCTGCAACTTGGCGCAACAAATAAGGCTTTATATCAAAGGCTATTACTTACAATTAAGCAAAATCTACAAACCGCCTCCCAACAACTAAAATCATCTGCCCTTCAGCTTAATAGCGTCAGTCCTTTGGCAACTTTGGAACGTGGTTACGCCATTGTTCGTAACAATCAAGGTAAAATCATTAAACAAAGCAGTGAAATAAAACCCGGTGAAGTAGTTAATACTACACTGCACTCCGGTGAATTTACTGCACAAGTCCTTGAAATTACCAAACCAAAAAAAACCAATTAAAATGAAATCGATTTATTCAAAAACAGGCAGCTTATTCTCACTTGTTTTTACATTAACCAGCATTATCTTTTGCAGTATTGCTTTTGCTTTACCCCAGGAGGCTGCTGTTCCTGGTGGCGTGGCACTGGTGCCTTTAAATGTAGCTCTTTCAAAATCAACAACAGTCGAATCAACACCATCAAAAGCTCCGATAGTTTTTTATGGCAAGCAGCAGATTATGGTGCATCAACATAAGCAACAATGGATTGCGGTTGTCGGAATTCCTCTTTCTGCAAAACCGGGCACTCACACTTTGTTAGTGAAAGACAGTGGAATAAATAAAAAACATACGCCTGTAAAAATTCCTTTTACTATTCAGGATAAAGAATACGAAAGCCAATATATTACTATCGCCAATAAACGCCATGTAAACCCTATACAAAAAGACCTGGACAGAATAATAAAAGAAAAATCAGAAATGGTAGCGGCTTTTAAAAACTGGCAGGCTGAACCCGAAGATGTAACAGATTTTACATTACCTGCCCCGGGTCGGTTTTCAAGTCCTTTTGGCTTACGCAGATTTTTCAACAATGAACCCAGAAACCCTCACAGTGGCCTCGATATTGCCGCCCCGGAAGGAACACCTGCACTTTCACCAGCACAAGGAAGAGTTGTTGCCACAGGTAATTATTTTTTCAATGGCAACACTGTCTTGCTTGATCATGGTCAGGGGCTGATAACCATGTACTGCCATTTGAGCGAAATTCACGTTAAGAAAGGTCAATCAGTTAAAGCCGGAGATACGCTTGGATTAGTAGGTAAAACCGGAAGAGCAACCGGCCCACACCTGCATTGGAGTGTCAGTTTGAATAACACCCGGGTTGATCCGATGTTGTTTTTAAAGGAAGAGATTTCTCAGCTCGAAGAAACAGATTAATTACTTCTTTTTATTTTTTCTCTTTTTATCACTCTTTTTTATATGTTCCATCATGCGACGTTTTTTAGCTAACTGACGTGGTGTTAGAATATTTCTACGTCCTGCATAGGGGTTGCCCCCTGTTTTAAATTCAACTCTTATGGGTGTGCCTTCCAGACGCAAGGCTTCCCGAAAAGTACTTTCCAGATAACGCTTATAAGAATCAGGAACATAGTCCGTTTGATTGCCATGAATCACCACAGTGGGCGGATGAGAACCACCCTGGTGAGCATAACGTAATTTGATCCTGCGCCCTTTAGACAGCGGTGGCGCATGGGAGTCTACAGCACCTTCAAGAATTCGGGTCAGATCGTTGGTAGTCATCTGAACCTGGGCACTTTTATGGGCTTTTTCAACTGATCCATAAAGGTCACCCACAGCGGTGCCGTGCAAGGCTGAAATAAAATGAATTTTGGCAAAATTTATAAAGTTTAATCGACGTTGTAACTCACGCTTAACCGCATTTTTTTCATTGTGGTCCATGCCATCCCATTTGTTCACAGCAATAACCAGAGCCCGCCCAGATTCAAGCACAAAGCCCAGCAAATGCAAATCCTGATCGACAATGCCTTCTCGTGCATCAAGAACCAGAATAACCACGTGAGCATCCTGAATGGCTTGCAAGGCTTTAATCACTGAAAACTTTTCTACTGTTTCATTAACCTTTCCACGTCGCCGAACACCCGCGGTATCAATTAAGGTATAGTCTTTGCCGTGACGTTCATAGGGTATGTAAATACTGTCGCGTGTAGTTCCGGGCATGTCGTATACAACCACCCGTTCTTCGCCCAGCATGCGATTCACCAAAGTAGATTTACCCACATTAGGCCGGCCTACTGCCGCAATTTTAATACCTCTGGATACATCTTCTTCATCTTCTGTATCGGCTTCATAGTCGGATAAAATTGTTTCCATCAGATTATTTATGCCACGACTCTGGCTTGCCGCCACAGGAATTGGCTCACCTAATCCAAAACTATAAAAATCCGCCAGCGCCACATCAACATCGACTCCGTCAATTTTGTTGGCTACCAGATAGATTTTTTTCTCATCATAACTTCGCAACTGATTGGCTATGGTTGCATCGCCAGGTATTGCGCCCGAACGGGCATCTACCATAAAACAAATAATGTCAGCTTCTTCTATGGCTCGAAAGGATTGGCTGGCCATGTAGGTATCGACTCCACCTTCTTCTTCACCAATGCCGCCAGTGTCAATAACAATAAACTTTCGATCATCGAAACGACCTTCGCCATATTGACGATCACGGGTAAGCCCTGGAAGATTAGCCACTAAGGCATCTCGGCTCTTTGTGAGCCGATTAAACAGGGTAGACTTACCCACATTGGGGCGCCCAACTAATGCGATAACCGGTTTCATATTTGTTTAATTAAAAGATTAATTATGAGAGATTTTCTGATTTTATGGCCTGAGCGGACTTTTAACCTAAAAAACGCAATAAATTGCGTTTTTTAGGTTAAAAGTCCGCTCAGATTTAAGAGATTATACCATCAGGTCTTAATTGGCGCTAATAGGTGACGCCTGGTATCCCGGGAAAGGTACATTTTTAGAATTGCACGACTCTCAAAGCTCTTAATGTGCCGCTGTTATTAATAACATAAAGTACATCATCTTTAACAACGACCCTGGTTCTTAAGCCATTTCCAGGCTCAACACTTGTTGGAGTAAAACGAGCTTTGGACTTGGCTTCAGGGTTAATGTTATCTGTCGTACCCTTGATTCGAATTTTTTTTATGATCTTGCCATCAATTTGTGAAATAAAATACAGATAGCCTTCTTCGTCACCTGTGATCAGATAATTTCCATAGCTCACAGGGCTGGACAGCTTTTTGTTTAACAAGTCCTTTTGCCCCCAGACATCTGCCCCGGTAAGCTCATCAAGCGCTACAATACGGCTCTCGAAATCAATTAAATAAATATTACCAAGACCCGAAGCAAGATCAAGACTGGAGGAAATTTCACGTTGCCAAATCGGTCTTCCCGATCGAATATCTATTGATGCCACATGCCCCTGATAAGTAGATGCATAAGCCTTTGGCCCTTCAACGATAAAGTTACCGTCTATATCGACAATTCTATCCAGTTCAGACCGGCCCTGAGGAAGAGATATGGCTCTTTCCCAAACAGGCAAACCTGTAGTTAAATGCAGGGCTATCAATTTGCCATTGGCAAACCCGCTCAAAACGATTTCATCATTGAGTTGAGGGCTACTTGTTCCCCTTAAAGACAGGGCTGGCACGCTAACCTGAAACAACCATTTTTGGGCACCCGTTTCCTGATCAAGAGCAAATAATTTCCCATCGGCCGTTTGGGCGATAACAAGCTGACCATTTGCCACAGGCACTGACAAAATCTCACTGCTTAAGTGTTGTTGCCAAAGTACCTTACCATTTTCAGCATCCAGAGCATAAAGATCACCACCCTCAGTACCAAATAGGACCAGTCCATAACCTACAAAAACGCCGCCACTGATAACTTCCTGGAAGGTTTTCTGCCACAAACGTTTAGCTTTTTTACGTTCATAGGCTGCCACAATTCCGGTGGTATCAGCCACATAAATACGTTCTTCAGTAACTGCCGGTATCAGATGAGTGTAAAAATCCCGAATACCCGTACCGGTTTTTCGTTGCCAAAGTTCTTTGACCTGAATCTCGGGTTTAAATATAAAATGTGGGAGTGTCAGAGTCGAACAAGCAGAAAGAGAGTAAGCCATCACGAAAAACAGCAAACCAGGCAATACCAGCTTTATGCTGAATCGCAAACTATTTTTTCTTTTCAAAATTTAAAATTCCGCTACAGTTACTTCTTCAATTAAAGCCAGGTCGTCTAATTTAATCTGAATAGTGCTACTGGGTCGACCGCTGTCGGAGGCAGCCTGAACTGCTTTTTGATAGGCACTGCGAGCTTTATTATTATCTCCCAACAGTAAATACAAGTCGCCCTTTACTTCTTCAAAGGAAGATTGCATAGATGTTGGAACATCTTTATCTACCACGCTCAAACCTCTTTCAACTTCGCCTTGTTCGGCCAGCACTCTGGCTAGTCTTAATTGAGCAACGTAAAGTAAAGGTTTATCGGGTCGCTGGGTAATAATCCAGTTCAGCTGTTCCTCAGCTTCAACATAGTCACCATTTATCACGGCAATTTTAGCCAGCGTCAAAGCTGCAAAGTGGGAATATTGCGACCCACGATGCTCATCAATTAACTCATTGGCCAGGTGACTTGCAGTCACTAGATTTTCCTCTTTGCCCTGTTCATTAAAAGCCAGCTCGGAGGCTTCCATCATATTTTTATAAACCAGGGAAGCGGCTACTCCACTGTCTATTTTACTCTGTTGCCAAAATTTCCAACCAAAAACTATTAGCAAAGCTAAAACAATACCCGTAAGCAACTGGGTTCCATTAGCCTTAAACCACTGCTTTATAGCCTGGACTTGTTGTTCTTCCGTGGTGTAGGGTTCCACTTTCTCTCTCCGTTAACTCTTTTGTTAGATTCTAATTTAAGCTCTTCAGCAACTGCTAGTCAGGGTAATCACCTTTTTCATAAACTTTACTTATTCGTAAATAGTTACAGCAAATTGCCATACTGCTTTTATTGACAATTTCAAATGCAAAACTACTTTTACGTGATTCAGCAATTACTGGTCAAATTTATTTTGTAAGGCCTGGTGAAGATATGTTAATGCATCGTTAACTCCAATGCTAGTTTGCTCACCCTGACCACGCAAGGGTTTGATTAATAAGGTATTATTTGCCAGCTCATTTTCTCCAACTACCAAGGCAATATCAGCACCTGAATTATCTGCCCTCTTTAACTGGGCCTTGAAATTACCACCGCCACAATGGCTAATTAATCGAATATTGTCAAATTCAGACCTTATTTGCTCAGCAATCATCAGTGCTTTTTGTTGGGCAGCATCCCCCAGGGAAACTATATATATATCTGCGGTATTGTTTAGTTTTTCCGGAAGTCCTACCGCTTCAAGCAACAAGATCAAACGCTCCACTCCCATTGCAAATCCAACGGCAGGTGTTGCTTTTCCTCCCAGCTGTTCGACCAAGCCATCATATCGACCACCGGCACAAATAGTACCCTGCGCTCCCAATTGACTGGTCACCCATTCAAAAACCGTTTTGGAATAATAGTCCAGGCCCCTGACCAGACGAGGATTAACCTCATACTTGATGCCTGCCTGATCCAGTATTGTGCATAGAGTTTCGAAGTGCTTGTGTGATTCTTCATCAAGGTAATCGGATAATGCCGGCGCATTTTTTAGTATCGCCTGAGTTGTATCGCTTTTACTGTCCAAAACACGCAATGGATTTACGGAAAGCCTTTGCTGACTGTCTTTGTCCAGTTGATCAAAATGATCATTTAGATACGTCACCAAATCAGCACCATAACGAGCACGAATTTCTGAAGTGCCCACTGAGTTTATTTGCAAAGTGGTGGAATCACTTAATCCCAGTTCTTGCCAGATACGCGCTGTCATTATTATCAGCTCTGCATCTATTTCAGGGCCGGGCATGCCAAAAGTTTCTACTCCTATTTGATAAAACTGTCTGTATCGACCTTTTTGAGGACGTTCATAGCGAAACATCGGACCTGTATACCAAAGTCGCTGCATTTGATTATACAGCAAGCCCGCTTGTTCACATGCACGTACACAACTAGCTGTTCCTTCTGGCCTTAAGGTTAAACTGTCACCATTACGATCATCAAAGGTATACATTTCCTTGGCTACGATGTCGGTGGCTTCTCCTACGGAGCGTTTAAATAATTCGGTGACTTCAAGAACCGGCATACGTATTTCACGATAGCCATAACTCTGGATAACTCGCGCTATTGTTCCTTCAAGGAATTGCCAAACAGGCGTTTGATCTGGAAGAATATCATTCATTCCCCGGATTGCTTGTATTCGTTTACTCAAAAATTATTCCTGATATTGTAGGCAGTAAGCTGTAGATTTAAAATGATGACTCACGAAATTATAATTACTTCTTTTGATTGCCCAGGGAGCCTGGCTTAATTTTCGGTGGAAATATTTTTAAGGGCTATTTTCTTTTCATCTTCCATTTGTTTAAGCCGAATTTCATCCGCTTTAGCTCGAGCCATTTTTTCCAGTTCGTCAACAATATCGTCGTTGCTGACCTTGTGACTCTTTTTACCATTTTTATAGACAAGATTAGCCGGTGATGCCCCTGTCAAACCAATATCTGCCACTTTGGCTTCACCCGGGCCATTCACAATACATCCGATAACGGCTACATCTACACTTTCGTTAATATCTTCCAGTCGGGCTTCCAGCTTATTCATGGTTTTAATTACATCAAAATTCTGCCGGGAACAACTGGGGCAGGCTATAAAATTAATACCTTTTTTCCGTACATGTAAACTTTTTAGAATATCAAAACCTACCTTAACTTCCTGAACAGGGTCTGCAGCCAGCGAAATTCTGATAGTGTCGCCAATTCCGTCCATGAGTAAGGCACCCAGAGCAATTGAAGATTTTACAGTACCAGAACGAAACACCCCTGCTTCAGTTACACCAAGGTGCAAAGGTTGCTCAATTTGATCTGCTATCAATCTATAAGCCTGTATTGTCATAAACACATCAGATGCTTTCAAGCTGACTTTGAAATTTTGGAAATCAAGTCGATCAAGAATATCGGCATGACGCATAGCGGACTCTACCAGTGCCTCAGGTGTTGGTTCACCGTATTTTCGTTGTAAATCTTTTTCCAGGGAACCCGCGTTTACGCCTATGCGTATGGGAATGTTTTTATCACGAGCGCTTTCAACCACAGAGCGAATCTTGTCTTCTTTCCCAATATTGCCAGGATTAATTCGTAAACAATCCACCCCTAACTCAGCAACTTTTAAAGCAATTTCATAGTCAAAATGGATATCGGCGATTAAAGGCACGTTCACTTGCTGCCTAATAGCACCGAATGTCTCAGCAGCTTCCATGCTGGGCACAGATACTCTCACAATATCCACACCCGCACCTTCTAACTGACGAATCTGGTTCACCGTGGCAGCAATATCACAGGTTTCAGTATTGGTCATGGACTGCACCGTAATTGGGGCATCGCCGCCCACAGGCACATCGCCAACCATTATTTGGCGGGAAACTCTTCTCTTTATCGGGGATTCTGCAAACATAGTTGGATTATGATCTATTATCGCTTAGAAATCGATAGTCTTAAGGATTTCGATTTTCGGCTCTGGCTTCAATCGAACAACGGCTGTTCCAGAATCTTTACGGGTATAGCGACCCAACTTTATAGTTTTACCATTAAAGTTTAAATCGACAACAGCGGCGTCGCCCAATAGAACTCTAAAAGGAGCCACACCACTCAATTCAAGTGAGTCTCCTGCTTTTTTCAAGGAGGCATAGATTTCAAAATCATGAGCATCTTTAACAGATACCCAACATTCACCGTCAAAAAACATAAAAAGCTTATCAGTGCCTTTCATCGGTTGTTCTATGGTTTTATCCGGCAATAAAAGAGAATTTTCGTTCATCTGGGAAGCATCGTTAATGGTGTCTACATCGTCGATTTCGCCCGAATTTTCTTCAGAGGGGGAGCCACTCGGAGTCTGTTTATCATTCTCAGTGCTGGCGGATTTTTTTTGAGCAGACGTTTGATCTCGATTTAAATTTTCAGGAACATTTTTTGCATTAATCGTCTCTTCAGGTAAAACAGCTTGCTTCTCAACAGAAGAACTGGATTTTTCTAACACAGATCCATCGTCTTTGTTTTCAGTTGAAAATGTCACAAACACAATGACAAGAACAAGAATCAGTGCGCCAAAACCGATCCATCGAAGCTCCAGGCCTTTTGGCAGCTCTGGAGACAAGCTCACCAATTCTTCTGAACTTCGTGCTTCACCTCCACTGTCTTGCGTAAACTGCATATAGCCTTGTACTAAAGCTTCAGCATCTATTTGCACAAGTTGTGCATAGTTCCTTATATAACCTTTCACATAAATAGGGGCGGGTATAACGTCAAATTGATTATTTTCAAGGGCGTGCACATATTCATCGGAAATATGTAATAGACTCGACACATCACCAATAGACAAGCCCATAGACTCACGAGCTTGATGCAATCTTTCACCCACTGAAGGTTCGTCTGAAGTCATTAGTTCCTGCTCTTTGCTTGCCATCTATTAAAGGCTCATGTTTTTTAGAGATGTCCTAAAGCCATTCATTTAATTTCAAACTCATCCGGATGAGCTATTGCGTTATTGAACTTTTGTAAAGCTTGAACTCTTTTGATCCGGGAAACAATTTTCGTAATGCTAACTCATAACTGGCCAGGGCATCTTTGTCTCCGTATACACGCTCCAATCGAATACCCAGCCACAAACTCTGAGCTGTGTTGCCTCCTAGTACCTTATATTCTTTGAATAAATCATAAGCTTTTTGATTGTTACCTTTTTCAAATTCAAGAATAGATAAATTCAAAATGGTTACTTGTTTTTTTTTATTAATTCGATAGGCACGTTCAAATGAATTTAGTGCCAACTCCTTGTTACCTGTCTTTAATGCACATAAGCCCAGGTTTTCAAATGACTGATGCCTATTTTCATATGAATAATTATTAGCAGCTAATTGTAATTGCTTAATTCCTTCATCATATCGTTTGTGGGTACAGAGAAAACTGCCATAATTGTGATGAATTTTTGGATCTTTATTATTATACTTTAGTGCTAGCTTGTAGTGCTCTTCTTCTTTTTTGGCATCGCCTTCGTAACGATAAAGCATGGCAAAGCCATTATGTACATCGGCAGATTTGTCATTCCACGCAAGGGCTTTATTTAAATGGTGTAGGGCTCTTTGTGGATCACCCGCTTGAAGGTTTAATAATCCAGCATCTACCCGGGCTTTTAAAGCTTTATCGGGGTCAACTTTTTCTTTCTCATTTGGGTTGCTGGCATATTTTACCGGTTTTTCATCCTGCTTTAAGAATCGATCACATCCCGATAACAACACAACACTTGCCAATAGAAT
>Ga0209633_10003915_pt1 | contig 13602 bp, 7 predicted proteins | sample Cruoilmetagenom1_FD_187290 | JGI IMG/M metagenome (GOLD analysis project Ga0209633, IMG submission 187290) | Oil polluted marine microbial communities from Coal Oil Point, Santa Barbara, California, USA - Sample 1 (SPAdes) (version 2) | ecosystem: Environmental > Aquatic > Marine > Oil seeps ... | reverse complement strand
TAACTCAGTGCCTTCTGGCATCGCATCTAACCAGACATCTAAGTACCATTTCATGTCACCAAGATAATCTTCTAAACTGGGTGCTTGTTCATCAAACGTGGCGAAAATTAAACCTTTGTAACTCGAAATTTGTGCCACTTCAACCAGTGCCAAAGCAGATTTATCTAATTTGTTTTTATAAGCAGCCTCTTCTAATGGTACGCTTGTTAACTCACCGTCAATACCAAAACTCCAGCCGTGGTAATTACAAACAAATGCTTTACTATGGCCATGATCCGCTTTACAAAGCCGATTACCTCGGTGGGTACAGGTGTTCAAAAATGCTTTCAAACTATTATCTACTTGTCTAACAACTAAGACTTCATCCTCGCCCATATAAGTCCGCACAAAATCACCTGCTTCTTGAAGCTGGCATTCATGGGCTAAAAATAGCCAACATCTAGCAAATATATTTTCTAGCTCTTTTTCGTATATGGCTGCGTCAGAATAGATTAATCTTTTTTGGCGCCCTTTTTTAAAATCTATCAATTCATCAAGATTCTGCATACTTCCTCCATTAGGTTTTTATTATATTTAAATCAAGAACTTATAATAAACAAAAATATGGAGGCCCACTCTGATCTATCTCAGGTTTAAATCCTTTAATGTATGACATATTGAAAAATTAACTTAATTTCCTCCACTGATAATTTATCACCCCAAGCTGGCATGGAGCCAATACCATTAGTGACTGAATTAATAAAACGTGTTTCATCTGCTTTAGGAAATGTTCTCAGATCAAAAGTCGAACCCGATGACACCATATTGATACCATGGCAGTGCATACAGGTTTGCTCATAAAGTGTAGCCCCTTTTTTAGCCGCTTCAGACCACTCTTCTTTAGCCACAAATAGCTCGTCGCTTGTCTCAATAACAGGTGGCAAATAAACTTTCGCATGTTCAGTACTGGTGTTCTCTCTATTGCCCAGTTTAAAGACCCAGACTGAACCACCTGCATTAATATTTTTTAAATGTGGATCACCCGATAAATGTGCATACACCCCACCAATACCACTTACAACGGCTACATACTGTTCACCATCCAACTGGTAGGTTATCGGTGGTGCAACAATCCCAGAGCTCGTCCTGTATTCCCATAACTTTTCGCCTGTTTTTGCATTAAAAGCATAAAGCTCACCTGTCTGTGCGCCTGTAAAAACAACATTGCCAGCCGTCACTAGGGTCCCACCATTCATCGGTAATTTGGTTGCATATTCCCAAACACTTTTTCCAGTCAGAGGATCAATCGCTTTTAAATAGCCCTTATACTTTTCATCTAAAATCCACTCCATCTTTGCACCAATATAAAACACTCCTCTTTTATATTCTTGCTCAACGGGGGTATAAAACCAACCCACATTAAATGTATTCGCATAAGCCAAACCTGTTATCGGACTAAATGACATAGGAGCAAGGTTTTTCCCACCGAAAGCGGCCGGCCAAATCTCTGTTTTTGTCTTATTTTTAAGCATATTTTTATAAATCTCTGAGCGAATGGGCCGCCCAGTTTTCATATCAATACCATCTGCCCAGGTTACTTTATCCACAAATTGGTTAGCTTTTAATAACTCACCCGTCTCTCTATCAATCACATAAAAGAAACCATTTCTATTGGCTTGGATAAGCAATTTACGTTTAATACCATCAATGGTCATATCTACTAAAATTGGATCATTCACCGCATCATAATCAAATGAATCATTAGGAGTAAATTGGTAATGCCAAACTAATTCACCTGTTTTAGGACGTATTGCTAACATACTGTTGGTATACAGGTTATCGCCTGCCCGCATATTGGCGTTGAATGGTGCAGGGTTACCTACCCCCCAGTAAACAAGATCAAGTTCCTTATCATAGGAGCCTATCAACCAAGTGGGGCCTCCGCCCGTTTTCCAATCATCATCTTGCCAGGTTTCACTACCAGGCTCTCCAGGTTTAGGTACTGTATAAAAGCGCCAAAGGTGCTCACCAGTTTTTGGGTCCCAGCCATCTAGAAAAGCTCTAACACCAAATTCACCGCCTGCAATACCACTAATTAACACACCATTCGCTACTAAAGGGGCGCTTGTCATTGAAAAACCATCTTTCAAATCCGCCGCTTTTTTATCCCAGATAATCTCACCATTTTTAGGATTAATCGCAAGAATATGATTATCAAGAGTCACCCTAAACAGGGTGTCGTTGTACCACGTAGCACCGCGGTTTGTTATTCCACAACACGTCACTGTATCAGCTGGGTATTGGATCATCGACTTCCATAATTGACGGCCATTTTTTGCATTAATAGCAAACGTTGCATCATTCGTTGTTAGATACATAATGCCATTCACTATCAATGGCTGTGACTGTTGCCCCCTATTATTGGCTAATGACAAAACCCATGCTGGAGTCAATGTTTTGACATTTTGCTCATTAACCTGAGTAAGTGCTGAGAACCTTTGTAAGCTTTGCTCCATTCCATAATATTTCACACCTACATCATCTTTTACCTGTTTTTTGAGTTGCTCTTCCTTAACGGGTTCTATATTTGTTTTAGAGGTTAAAAGATTTTCATCAGCATTATCTTGCTGACACCCCATAACCATTAAACTAATGACTAATGGTACTGCTATTGATTTTATTATTTTCATCTCTCCCCTCATAATTTTTATTATTTGTATTTGCAAATTTTAAGCAAAAAAAAGCGGAGCTCATTAGCTCCGCTTTTATCAGTTATTTGCAATAACTCAATAGATCTTATTGATAATCACGTAGTTGATCAACATCAAACATACTTTCATCAACAATAACATCTCTATCCACCCACGTAGATGTCATACGCATCGTGGATGTTCTATGGCTCACGTGGTTTCTAATTAGGAGTCTACCCCACTGGCCTTCACCTGTAGAAGGTTTCCAGTCACGGTTATCATCATAAGATTTCAGTAAGTTTCCTCTTGGATCCCAAGTAATGTGATGACGTGTGTAATAAAATTCTTTATCTATGTATGCTATACGTTTTGAATACTGGTATTTACCTGATTTATCTTTAATTTCAAGGATCCAGGTAGGGCGCAGCTCAACTTCCATATAATCAACGCCACATTTATTTTCATCATGCACCATTGAACTATAGGCATGCAACGTTAATGCAGGTGCGAGAATAAATGCTTCACCTTTTAAATTATATTCAAATTTCTCAATATTCGTTTTAACCCAGTATGAGCGCCAATCATCCCATGAAAGCTCCAAACCCGATGCCAATGGATCTTCTGAATCAGAACCTGTTAACAAACGTGTACGACGTAAACTCGGAATAAAAACCTTGAAATCATCTTCTTTATCAGCTGATGCATAACGTTGACGTACACCTGCTAAACCACGAACATCATTAGGTTCAAAAAAGAAAACTGAGCCACCTTCAACCATGTCTTCTTTACCATCAATATCTCCGAGAGGTTCAATTTCAGTTCTATTATGGAAATGCCACCACCATAAATCAGCCTTATACTCTCTATCCGGCTTATTATCGGCAGTACAAGAATTTAAATACACAGGACTAAACTCTAAGGTTTCTGTATTAACTGAGTGGGCGACAAGATCCCAGTTCAATTCGAGTCCATTTTTCGGATGCAAAAAAGGTACTGCTGAAGCTGCAGGTCCTGACAGTAATGCATAGGAACCATCTTCATAAATAGGTTGACCATCCTTATCAAACTTAACCTGAATATTTTTATCCACTAGTTCCTTAGTACTCTTAAGATACCCTTCATGCATATAATAAGTATTAGTTGGAACGATTTTAATTTTTTTGATATTACCCCAAGACGCGCCAATAGCATCATAAGTCTCTTTTGTAAGGTATTTTTCTAACCAAGGATAATTTGCTTTATTTTCGGCGGTAATGACTAGACCCGGCTTCAAATCTGCTGGTAATGTTGCTTTATCAATTAAATCATAGGCATCGTAGCCACGTAGATCTTTCCATTCCTTTGCTAGTTGAATAGCCTTAGGATCAGAAATTAACTCAACCCATTTGTCATAATTTGGGTTTTTTTCTTCAGCAGCAAAAGCTTTCCAAGCTTCCAGTGCTCTATTTGTATCTGCTAAAACGGGTGCTGACATTGCTACGCCCAATGCGCAAGACAATATCGCTAGTTTTACTTTAAATCCAGTTTTTACCACTCTCATACCCTCAACTCCTCCAAACTACTTAATGTTTATATATAAAAAAGTGGGGCAATAGCCCCACTTCATAGTTACAGCTTCTTTTCATTATACAACTATTCAATAATCACGCAACTGATCCACATCAAACATTGAATCGGTTACGTTCTCTTCTCGGCCTTCCCATTCTGTTGTCATAAACAATGTAGAAGCCCGTTGAGTTGTTTGATTTGTGACCAATGCAGAACTCCATGAAGCATCACCGACTGAAGGTCTAAAGTCACGAACATCATCCCAGTTTCTTAATGGGTTTCCTCGTGGGTCCCATGTCATATGGTATTGCGCAAAATAAAATTCCTTATCAATATAACTTCTGCGTTTTGAATACTGGTATTTACCCGACTTATCAATAATCTCCAATATCCAGACAGGACGTAATTCAACCTCAATTGAAGCCCAGTTACACTTATCAGCTGTCATCACGTGTGCATCATATGCATGTCCTACTTCTGGAGAAGCTAGAATTAGTGTTTCACCCACCAGATTATATTCAAACTTGGTAATATCTGTTTTTACCCAGTATGATCGCCAATCATCCCATGTTAATTCTAGACCCGCCGCTAAAGGATCTTGCGAATCTGACCCTGTCAACAAACGCGTACGTCGTAAACTAGGAATGAAGACCTTAAAATCATCCTCTTTACCTGCAACTGCATAGCGTTGACGCACGCCTGCTAATCCACGCACATCATTCGGCTCTAAGAAAAATACGGAACCCGCTTCAATAAATTCTTCTTTGCCTTCGATATCACCCATCGGAGCAACATTCATACGGTTATGATAATGCCACCAAAATAGATCTGCTTTGTATGACCTATCTAAGGCACCTTGTGCTGAACATGCGTTCATTTCTAACGGTGTAAACGCCAGTACATCAGAATTTGTTGAATGTGCTACATAATCCCAATTTAACTCTAGACCATTTTTGGGAGCTAAAAATGGAATAGCTGTTGCAGCCACCCCTGATAACAAAGCAAAACTTCCATCTTCGTAAACCAACTCACCTTTATCACTTAGGCCAACACTCACCTCACCATCTTTTATCGCCTTCGAGCCTTTTAAATAGCCCTCATGCATATAATAGGTATTAGTGGGTACGATAGTTATTTGACCGATCGCACCCCATGAGGCACCCACTGCATCATAGAGTTCTTTGGGTAAGTAATCTTTTAACCAGGGATAGTTTGCTTTGTTTTCTTTGGTGATAACCAAGCCCGGTTTGAGCTCTGCAGGTAACGTTGCTTTATCTATTATGTCATACGCATCATAGCCACGGAGCTCTTTCCATTGTTTTGCCAACTGTATGGCTTTGGGCTCTGAAATTAATTCAACCCATTTATCGTAGTTTGGGTTTTTTTGTTCAGCTGCAAATGTTTTCCAAGCTTCTAGTGCTCGGTTGGTATCTGCTAATGCTGGCATTGTTGCTGTTAGTGCTGAAGCCAGCACTAGCGATGTTGTTATTTTTTTTACCATCACATCTTCTCCTCAATTATTTTTTATTTTCTACTGCTTTATATCAAACCTCTTTTAAAAATTTTCTTATTAACTTTAAATATTAAGTGTAAGGAGAGTGATGTTTACACATCACTCTCCAAGTTCATTTCTAGAACTGGTAGGTCAATGATGCTTCTATGTAATCAGAGTTATTGAACGTTCCGATAGGAGCACTTTCTTTTTCACCTTCAAAGTGAGCCCATTCTATACGTGGACGCCAAGCATCACCGAAGTAATTAAAGTCAATACGCTGACGATAGAAATTACCTCGATTTTGGAAATCACGAATATATAAACCATCAAACACTAGGCGCTCATTATCAATCGGCATATTCCAAGCAAATGTTAAGAAGTTCTGATGATTTTGAACTTCAGTAAATGCATAAGGTGATTGCTGTAGTAAGCCCTGGTCTGAATCGTGAGTGTAGATATCAAATAACTGTAAACTGGTGAAGATTGATTTGTTTTGCGAGTCCCAACCTGGAATCCAAAGAGGGAAATCAAAACCAATCATGGTTGAGGTGATATCTGCTTTAACGATATTACGGCTTGCTTCAACCGCTAATACACCTGAACCAACTTCACCAATATTAGGTGAACCATCTGGATTAATTGATGCATCAAACGCTGGCGCAGGGCCGGGGCCATCAACATCAACGAACGCACCTGGATTTACAGATGAACGATTAAAGGGATGATCAAACTCATGTGCCATTTCGATACGAATCGTTGGCGCAGAATTTTTACGGCCAATTTGGATGAAATCACTTAGATCACGCGCAAAACTAAAACCAACCATTGTCTGGCGGTAATCGTAGTCAAGTTCAACCTCACCAACAATTGAACAACCAACACCAGGAACACCGTTATACGGGTCTGCACAAACTGGGTTTAGTCCAAACAAGCCTGACACGGCAGTTAATGGGTTACCAATTGCGTTAGCAGGTCCATCAGCATCGGAAATTGAACGCAACCAATGAAGATATCCACCGGGTGCATGCACAATTGCTTCGGTTGTCGCTGCATCAAATTGTGGGAATGGCATACTTGCACCAGCTGCAGACGGGTCATTAAGTCCACTTCCATAAATCAATGTTGACCCAACCAATTTAGAAACTGGTAGATCTTGCATACCATAGAATGCATTTAATGTTGCCTGACCCCCTAATATCCCAAATTTTAAACGCATGGAATATTCTGCATCGTCAAAACTTAAGCGACGTGGTTTATTATCAACTAGGTCAAAACTTAAACCTACTAAACCTGCGCCTGTTTCTCCATCATTAACATCAGCCCAATCTAAACCAAAGATACCACCTGAAGATCGGTCAGTTGGTGTTGGATTATTAATAATAAATTTAGACGTTTGAACTTCGGGTACAAAGTTAAACTCCAAAGAAGTGTTTTTCATCCCTAATGCTTTAAACGGTGCATCGATACCCATTTTTCTAAAATTAAAATCGGCAGACAACATTAAAGCAGGTAAACGCAATTCATCAGAATCTGTGAAGGCAAAACGTTGACGTAAGTCTTGTGCATGCAATACATCCATCAAACGTAAACCATCTGATTGACCCCAGCCTCGTTGGAAACGACCAAACTTAACGGAGTAACGACCTTTTTTATCTTTATATTTAACAGACAATTCGCGAATAATATCTTCCCAGTCTGTTAAAACTTCAAGTTCATCATCAGCATTTGCACAATAAGTACCCGCTGGGCAGTTACTTGAATTTAATGAAAAACGTGCGTTATCACGAAAACCTGTAAACGGAGCTGTACCACTTTGATCTGGTAAACCACCATTTGGTGAATCATAGTTACTGTAGCTTGTTGATAAGTCGCCACGCAACCAGAAATTTGCAATAAAACTCCATGTTCTGTTTGGGCGATAGGTTGTTTTTGATTCGATAACCCAGTTTGCTGGCCCCATTTTATCGCCCTGGTTTGGGAGATCATAAAGTACCGAAGCACCCATCTTAATTCGACCGCTTTGGGTCAAACCATCTATCCCAGTATCAATAGCGAATGCTGGAGCCGCCATTGATAAGCCCAGCAATACGCCGAGGCTTTTTTTTGTGATTCTTTTCATTTCTTCCCCTTTGGTTATTATAAATATTGTCAGATAACGAACCAATGTTTTCTAACACTGGTTCGTTATACTGATTATTCTTTCTTATTACAACTTCTTTTGTCTTTTTTACAACAATGTTGCTTCTTTGCAACGCAGCATTATTTCTTTTCCCTAAACAAGGCTTTAGGGTGAAATGCCGCTATTGCAGCAGGCACAAATAATAACGAACCTAGCATATTCATAAACAACACCATCGCTAACAACATACCCATTTCAGCTTGGAATCTTAAAGGTGAGGCAACAGCCCATGGAATAAGGGGTGCAATCATTGTTACTGCCGTAATGAAAATAGCGTTGCCCGCTGTTAAAAAGGCATGATGAATTGCTTCTGTAACACTTTTAACCTCTAAGTTTGCATATTCTTCTTTGATACGGTCAATCATGTAAATACCGTAATCCACACCTAAACCTACACCCAATGCTGCCAACGGAAGCGTACTGACGTTGAGACCCACACCTTTCCAAGCCATAAACGCATACGTTAATGAGTTAGATGTTGCCAAACTAAACAATAGAATCAAACCCGTTGTTAATGAGCGGTAATACACAACAATACACACTGCAATAACAATAGCGATGGCAATCATTGTCTTAATATTTGAATTTACAATTTCCTTATTAAGCGCTTCAACAATACCCACTTGCCCACCCATATATAGGAATTTGGCTTCACTCGTTACTTCTTTTTTGATATTAAAGAAGTTATCCAAGTTATCACGTAGGCGCTGGATAGTGGGACGACTGTGATCCTCTAAGAAAAATGAAACATTTCCTACTTCCCAATCTTTATTTGTGTAGGCCGCAAAATCACCTGGCTCACCACGAGATCGGAACATATAAATATCAAAACCAACTTCTTTAGCGGTATCTGGTATTAATGCATAGGATGGGTCACCTTCAAATAAAACTGAGTTGATCAGTTTAATAATGGGCACCAAGCTGATCGCAGGACGCACTTCAGACATATGTTCAAATATATAACGATCTAGTGCTTCAGTCTGATGATAGACGGTTGGATCTAGCATCGTATCTTTTTCACCTTCAACGTAAACCTGCATCATATCGGTCCCCAAAAATGAGAATCGGGTATTAATTGATTCAACATCTTGGTTAAAGCGTGCATCAGGCCATAAAATTGCACTACCTTTTGTATCACCAACGGTCAAATTAGTCGCATACCAACCCCCAAGGCCTAACATTGCAACCGTCACACCGACCATAATATATTTATGGTCTTCAATATTGATCACGGCTGACCAAATTTTATTCAGAATCACAGAACCTGTTTTATGTGACTTGGGTGGTTTTATTAAGCACATAACAGCGGCGGCGAAGATTAATGCTGGCACTACTGATAATAACCACAAACCACAAATAACAGCCAATGATTGAATACTTGGAATAGCAACCAAACCTAGCACACCAAAACCTGCAGCATCTGTAATAATAGCTGCTGTACTTGGGACCAATAATAAGGCGAGACCATCTTTTGTTACCTTACGGCAATCGCTTGGTCTAGGCTCTGTTGCTTCTAGGTTATCTAGAATTCGTGTTGTGAATTGAACCCCGTGGGATAACACAATCGCAAAAATAAAAGCCGGTAACAGAATCAATAAAGGGTCTAAATTGTAACTCACAGCACCCATTGCCCCCAAACCCCAGATAGTGGCTACTGTCGCTGTAAACATAGGAACAAAAACTCCTACCCATGTCCTAAAGTACATAAATAAAATAATAGCGATAATGGCAACTGACATCGCTAAGATATTAAATACTGAGTCTAATGATTGGTAAATATAGCCTAACAAAATAGGCCGCCCGACAAAGTTAATTTCCAATTCATCGCCTTCGTATTTTTTACGAAGGTCAAGAAAGAAATTCAGTACTTTTAATTTATCAGCTTCATCTTTAAAGTCCGCGATAATAATAGCTGATGTTTCATCATTTGAAACTTGAATACCTCGATACTGCTTGTTAACGAACTGCCTAAAGCGGGTCATTTCCTTTTCAGTCTTTGGTAAATCAGGCCACAATAAGGCGTCCACACCTACTCGACCACCACCACCAGAAATGGCCTTGGTTTTTCTTAAAATCAAAGATTGACTAAGATGCCTGTAGGTATCTGCATTGTAATAAACATCTTCTGCAATCTGCTTATATTTTGTTAGATATTCAAGGTTATAGACATCACCTTTTTTGTTTTTTATTTCAATAAGTGTCGTATTCGCTCCACCAAACTGTTCCCCAAAACGTAGAAATAACTCAACGTTATTAGAATTTGCTGGCAACATTTCTTCTAACACAACATTTAACGACAACCCCTTATAAGCATAATAGCCCGGTATAATTGTTATAATCGTTAAAATAATGGCCACTAGTACAGGCCGCCTAGTAATAAAACTGGCTAACTTATTAATCATTATTATTCTCCCCAACGGTTAGATATCAGCTTAACCTTCCCCGGCTCGGCTATATTGACTTGTTTGTCATACTTCATTTCAGCAACATTGCCTTTAAGAATCATGCCTCGGATACCTGCTGCCCATAGTGTGCCAGATGGTGTTACATCAACACCTCCGATCCATACATAAGGCAGTGGAAAACTGCTTGGCGGCGTTAAGTCTGTTATTGAAGCACCTGATATTTTTATCACCGTTGATACACCAACAGCGATAGCGTCTCCATTTCCTGCCTCAGTTATGTCATATAAATGCTCTTTAATTCCAGAATCAATTTTTGTAATGGCATAATCAATATCGCTTTCTGGCAGTACTTCAACGACCTTAGGTATATATTCCCTCTTCTTTCTTTTAGCTTTTTTTCTGGCTTTTGCCTCAATCTTTGCCAGTTTTTCAGCACGTATTTGCTTGACCTCTTCGCGCTGCTCATCGGTGGCCACATCAAGTTGATAAACACCACCATCTAGACCCACCGCAATAGCACCACTACCTCGGTTAGTTATCGATAACAGCGTTCCCTTGCCCTTGTTGTAACTCACCAACCAATGTTTTCCGCTATTTTCTGTATGAGCGACCACCCCAAATTCACCCACTAAAATGGCCGTATTGGCATCTTTTGCAACAATACTATGCAGTCTCGGTAAATCCCTTCCCTCGAAACCCAGCATCGTTTGTTTTTCCCAGTTTTTGCCACCATTTTGGGTATGCCAGATAGTTGCTCCATGTCCAACAGCCCAGCCATTATTAACATCGGCAAATGAAATATCTCTTAAATAAACCCCTTCATCAGTCAACTGAACATCCCAACTCAGTCCACCATCTGCTGTATGCAATATAGATCCTCGGTGACCAACGGCCCAGCCATTTTTTTCGTCCACAAAAGACATCTGACGAACCAGTTCACTAACACCCATATAGATTGCTGACCATGTTTCACCAGCATCTTCAGTTTTAAATAACGAACCAGAGTAACCTGCAACAAAACCAAGCTTGTCGTTCACAAACTCAACCGCATATAAGTTGTCGGGCCAAAAACGATGAAACTTTCCATCACTTGATGTGCCATTAGCATTTGCCAATGAAGTAGTCGATATTGATAAAGCCACAAGCATGAAACATAACGAACGCATCACACGACCTTGATTTATTTTTATTCCTTTCACTCTTCTCCCCTCTACATATTGTATAAACTTTGGTGAATTTAAGGCTTAAGCAACTTTCTGTCAATGGCGCAGCTTATTTATTATGAAGAAACTTAATTTTCATTATCACTCCCATCCGTGTTATTCAAGACTATTAATTTGATATAACGAGTCGCTGAAATAACCAACGTGTTAAAATGTATCTGAGTCCATTTCACCTTAAAAGATCTTTATGCCAACATCTCTTTCAGCCGTTATATTTAAAACTGGAGGCCCTGATGCTTTTAGCCTTGTTGATACGCCCGTGCCAGCAGCTGGGACAAACGAACTTGTTATTAAACATACTGCTATCGGGGTCAATTTTATTGACACTTACTATCGAGCTGGCCTTTATGATATTGAGCTTCCAGCTATATTAGGCGACGAGGCTGTCGGTGTTATTCAGCAAGTTGGGGAGGGCGTTAAAAACTTCTCTGTTGGCCAACGTGTTGCTTACCCTGCAACCAAAGGCGCCTATAGCCAATCAAGAACTATTCACTGTCATGATGTCGTACCCGTACCCGATTCTTTAGATGATCTAACCGTTGCTGCTAGTTTGATGCGAGGGTTGACCGTTGAATACCTTTTTTGTCGCTTATACGAACTAAAAGCAGGCGAGACGATACTCATTCATGCGGCGGCTGGTGGTGTTGGCAGTATAGCTTGCCAGTGGGCAAAAGCGATTGGTGCCACGGTTATTGGAACGGTCAGCTCAGCTCAAAAGGCTGAACTTGCGCGACAATATGGCTGTGATTACCCCATTATCTATACTCAGCAAGATTTTGTTGAAGAAGTGTTTAATATCACTCAGGGGAAAAAGGTGGATGTCGTATATGACTCTGTCGGCAAAGACACTTTTATGAAATCACTAGATTGCCTTCGCCCTCGAGGGTTGATGGTGAGTTATGGCAATGCATCAGGCAAACCAGACCCTTTTGATGTGCTAGAGCTTTCAAAAAGAGGCTCACTCTATTTAACCCGACCTTCTTTATATCATTACACACGTACTCAAGAAGAGTTGCTCGCTAGCTCAGCACGCTATTTCGATATGTTAATTCAAGGTAAAATTAAAATCACTCTTGGCAAAACCTTCCCATTAGAGCAGGTGGCTAACGCCCATTACTACCTTGAGAGTCGAGATAGGGTAGGAACACCGATATTAATCCCCTAACCCTTAACCTTTTCAGCTGTCTTAACAACTTTCCCACTACCACTATTCGCGTAGAGACTACCACCAATAATAAGCACCATGCCTATTATTTGATAAATATACAGGTCTTCATCAAGTAAATAGGCTGAAAGAACTATCACATAAATAGGCACCATATTTAAAATTAGTGAAGCACGTGCTGGGCCGATCATCATCACCCCTTTATTCCAAAAAAGTAGCGACATCACTGTTGGGCCAATACCAATAAACAACACCGCCAGAACGACCTCTTGTTTAATAATAGGTGGAATGACATAGTTCATCTCATAAACCCCTAACGGTAATACAATAAAGGTTGATAGAAAAATACCCAGTGCTGTGACCACCAAAGGAGATACTTTTGCCATTGCTAATTTTCCAGCAACACTATATACAGCCCAGCAAAATAAGGAGGCAACAATAAACAAATCCCCATCATTAAAACTAAGCTGATACAAAACGTCCAATTCACCCTTACTAAGAATAAACACTAAACCCACAAACGACAAAACAGCTGCTACCCAAAGTTGAAAGCTTAATTTTTCTTTTAAATAAATAGCGGCTGCAAAAGCAACGGCAATCGGTGCCAGTGAATTAATAAGCCCCACATTAATTGCTGTGGTAAAACGTAAACCAAAATAAACCATTGATTGATAAGCTACAGTACCCGACAAGGCGATCAATGTAATTTCTTGCCACCTTAATACTGTGGTGACTCCTTTTAACTGACCCGCCTTTTTTAATAAGAAAATAAAAACGATGCTGCCTATTGTCATTCGGACACTCATGATGCTCCAAGGCCCAAGGTAATCTTTAAGATAACTTCCTAAAAAAACATTACCCCCCCATAACAAGCTTGCAACATTTAAATAGACTAATGCCTTAACCGTGTTTTTTTCC
>Ga0209633_10003914_pt1 | contig 13602 bp, 8 predicted proteins | sample Cruoilmetagenom1_FD_187290 | JGI IMG/M metagenome (GOLD analysis project Ga0209633, IMG submission 187290) | Oil polluted marine microbial communities from Coal Oil Point, Santa Barbara, California, USA - Sample 1 (SPAdes) (version 2) | ecosystem: Environmental > Aquatic > Marine > Oil seeps ... | reverse complement strand
TTGTGACTGCAATGCGGTCTATTTCGGAAAACTCAACTCCTGCGTGCGCACGCAATTGCTTGATCATGGGCATGAGCCTTTCAGCGTGACCACGCTCCATCAACTCGCAAATGCCATAGAGTTCGCCTGAATTATAGATGGCGGCGGAACAGGCTCCGAGAGTTGTATCAATTGCGAGAACATTCATATCAGGGATACGCGCTTAAATAATTTTCGCAATATCATCAAAATCAAATCTCGGAGACCGGTCAAAAATAGCCGCCGGATCGCCTATGCCAAGATTGCAAAGGAAATTCGATTTTATCTGCGTGCCTGCAAAAAATTCAGCGTCCACGCCCGCCGAGTCAAAACCCGACATGGCACCGGTGTCGAGGCCAATGGCGCGGGCGGCCATGATAAAATATGCGCCTTGCAGTGTACCGTTGCGAAAGGCCGTGTCGTAGATTTTCTGAGTATCGCCAACAAACCAACTTTTTGCGTCGGCGTGAGGAAAAAGCTTTGGCAGGTGATCATAAAATTCCAGATCAAAGCCAATGATGGCAACCACGGGGGCGGCCATGGTTTTATCGACGTTGCCTTCGCTCAGAAACGGTTTCAAGCGCTCTTTGGCCTCGGATGAGCGTAAAAACTGGATGCGGGCCGGAGAACAGTTGGCACTTGTCGGGCACATCTTCATCAAATCGACAAGTTCTCGAAGCTGGGCATCGGTTACTGCATCGCTTTTCCAGGCGTTGTGCGTGCGTGCATCGAGAAAGAGTTGCGAGAGTGCATTCGCGTCAATGGTTCCGGCCATCTCAAATCCATTCTTGTCTTTTGTTTCGTGTTTGTCGACGTGGTTTAGCATAAGAAAAGCCCCGCCACAAAGGACGGGGCCTTACTTTTCCTGAAACCCTCCCCGCGATCTCCCCCGCCCTGACCACCCGATGGAGCGTAACTATGGGTAATCAGGGCGAGGGAGGTCGTGTTTGCCATGAGCCTTAATGTTTTTCACATAAGAAAAGCCCCGCCACAAAGGACGGGGACTTACTTCGTTGTTTCTGCGAAACGACTGCCGCTCAGAGATGTTGGTGTTTAGCGTTGCTAAACCCCTTAAGCCGCCGGGCGCACTTCCTTAATTTCCGGCAGGAAATGCTTCAGCAGGTTCTCAATGCCGTTTTGAAGCGTCGCGGTTGAACTTGGGCAACCGGCGCAGGCACCGCGCATGTGCAGATAGACAACGCCCTCGCGGTACGCATGGAAAACAATATCTCCACCATCCTGAGCAACTGCCGGGCGAACCCGCGTTTCCAGGAGTTCCTTGATGGTGTTTACAGTTGCCTCATCCTTCTCGTCAAAATTCTTTTCATCATCACTACTTGCCGTTTGCTCACCGGTCAAAACAGGCGCGTCAGACATGTAATGGTCCATGATTGCACCAAGGATCATTGGCTTGAGATGCTGCCAGTCGCCCTCACCTTTGGTGACGGATATAAAATCAGTTCCAAAGAATACGCCCTCAACGCCGTCAACCTCAAAGAGGCGTGCGGCCAGTGGTGATTCTGTGGTGGCCTCGCCCTGGTCCCGGAAGTCTCTGGTGCCGCTGGATAATACTGGCTTGCCTGGAACGAATTTCAACGTAGACGGGTTTGGTGTGGCTTCGGTCTGGATAAACATTTTGCTGTTGCCTGTCCTGGTACTTAAAATCGGGAATTGAATTTTCTCACGCGGGTGCTTAACGCGCCGAGTTCAGTTTCTTATTTAGAATGGTTCTATACACTATATGGGAAGCAGGTCAAAAATTGAAAGCTATCAGGTTTGTGGAAAATTTGACCTTCAGGGTTTTCAAGTTGGGAGATAGGTTGATATTGGGCTAGGCGAGATGCGCTATCTCGTCCTGCGTCAGTGTGCCTGGAACGATATAAATTGGAATTGGGAAATTACCAGCCCAACTGCCTGCCCCAAGTGCTCCCACAAGAGGACCTGGTCCTTCACTGTCACCAGATGCGCCCAGGACGAGAACTGCGATATCTTCATCCTTTTCGATATAGCGGATAATTTCCACAGCTGGATCACCTTTGCGCACCACCGTTTCGGTGCTCATATCGGCAAAGCCCATGTCGCTGAGTAATTTTCGAAACAGGCGGAATATAGACTGCGCTTTGGTTTCTTCAATCTCGGATTGCGCGTCGTTGATGCCAACCCACCGGCGCAATGATGTCTTCTCGATAGGATAAAAGAGGACCAGACTGCCGTTTGTCCGCTTGGCGACGCGAGCCGCAAAATACAGAGAAACTTCCGATTCAGGGGTGCCGTCAACGATCACCATGAATTTGCGCGTGTGGCCTTTTTCGAAGACCTGACGTGTTTTACGTTCTGCCATGGAGGCATGCTGCAAGAAGAATCAATTCAGCACAATAGAATTTTTAGAATTTTTTATAATCCGCATTGATTAGTTGACGATGAAGCCCACGATTTCACGAACTTTTTTCATATGCGGATCAGCTATTGCTCGGGCACGCTCGGAGCCATCAGCCAAAATTTCATCGATTTCACCCGGATCATCCATCAGTCTGCGCATTTCATCGCCAATTGGGGATACTTTTTCGATGGCCAGATCAACAAGAACTTTTTTGAAGTCAGAAAATTGTTTACCGCCGAATTCGCCGAGTATCTGGTTGTGATCGTCGCCACTGAGAGCGGCGTAAATTCCTATCAGGTTTGCAGCCTCCGGACGCCCCTCCAGACCATCCGTTTCAGACGGTAAGGCTTCAGGGTCCGTTTTTGCCTTGCGGATCTTTTTGGCAATGGCGTCCGCGTCATCGGTCATGGTGATGCGGGACAGGTCGGACGGATCTGATTTTGACATCTTCTTTGAGCCGTCACGCAATGACATGACACGGGTTGCGGGTCCTGTGATTAGCGGATCGGGACTTGGGAAAAAACCGTCTTCAAAGCCGTGCTCTTTACAGCCATCTGAAAAGTCCGTGTTGAATTTTTGCGCGATATCTCGGGCAAGCTCCAGATGCTGTTTTTGGTCGTCGCCAACGGGAACATGAGTGGCGCGATAAAGGAGAATATCTGCGGCCATCAGATTGGGATAGGCGTAGAGGCCAACGGATGCATTTTCGCGGTTCTTGCCTGCCTTTTCCTTAAACTGGGTCATGCGATTGAGCCACCCCATGCGGGCGACGCAATTAAAGATCCAGGCGAGTTCGGCGTGCCCTGATACAGCGCTTTGATTAAAAACGATATGTTTCTTTGGGTCGATACCGGCGGCAATAAAGGCTGCGGTTACTTCGCGGGTGTTGTGCCGGAGCGCGGATGGATCCTGCCAAACGGTAATGGCATGCAGATCGACGACGCAATAAAGGCAATCGTGGGTTTCCTGCAGTGCGACAAATCTTTTGATGGCGCCCAGGTAATTTCCGAGATGGAGATTGCCGGTGGGTTGTACGCCTGAGAATACTCGTTCCTGAATTTTCATTTTTTCCCCTTTGGCAGAGAGAAAGAGCGTTCAGAATAAACGTGTCAATGAACGCGCGTCTCTAGTTATTAATTTATCGCTTTTTCGAACCGCAAAACCGCAAACACTTTTGCTGAAAAAGCTCTCTTCTGCCTTATCGCTTTTCCGAACCGCAAAACCGCAAACACTTTTGCTAAAAAAGCTTTATATGGCCGGGGTTATGGCTTGCTCTCGTTTTTTAGGCAAGTCCAAAGTGTTTTTGAATACCTATTTTGCGAGTTTGCCGCGAAGAAGGGAAGGCAGGTGTGCAATTCCCAAAATCTGGACCGCGAGACCGAAGATCAGAACACCGAGGCCAACCAAAAGGCCCAGCGCGCTCACCTGTACCAATAATCCATTTTGCGCTTTGAGATAATCGGCACCCCAATCCGCACCATACCAGACGCATGCCCCCATGATCAGGCTGGCTAATAATATCAGTGGCAGATTGCGCTTGAGACGGGCGTCAAACTTGAATTGGCCGTTTCTTGCCAGGGTCGTCCACAAGAGCACCGCGTTGACCCAGCCTGCAACCGTTGTAGCGATGGCGATGCCTATGTGGGGCATTATTCCGTAGGACTTAAACAAATAAAAGAGGCCCAGTGACAAGGCGACGTTTACGACCATGCTGACACCGGCAAATCGCATTGGCGTTTTTGTGTCCTCGCGGGCAAAATAGGCTGGAGAAAAGACCTTGATCAAGACGAAAGCCGGCAGACCCCAGGCAAAGGCCGAAAGGGCGAAGGCGGTGGCATTTGTGTCCTCGAAGCTGAAGGCACCGCGCTCAAAGAGCACCTGGATGATCGGCATGGGGATGACAAAGAGAGCGATTGAGGCTGGAAGGGTCAGCATGAGTGCAAATTCGAGCGAACGGTTCTGGCTCATGTGAACTTCGTCCATGTTGCCGGCGCGGAGTTTTTTGGAAATGTCGGGTAGCAGCACGACGCCAATAGCAATGCCGACCACACCCAAAGGCAATTGATATATCCGGTCGGCATAATAGAGGTATGACACGGCGCTGTCTTGCAGCGATGCGATGATGGTGCCGATGAGAAGATTTACCTGTGTGATGCCACCTGCAATGACACCGGGGATGCCGAGTTTGATGAGCTTTTTCACACCAGGCGTCATGCGCGGCAATTTCAGGCTCAGTCTCATATTTGATTTTGAGGCGGCACGGGCCAGGACAACAAGCTGCAAAATGCCCGCAATGGTGACGCCTATGGCGAGAATTATACCGGCGGCTGGTGTGTTGCCGGCGCCTAATAATGCGGCGATACCTATTGATGAAATGAGCACCAGGTTAAGGACTATGGGTGCGGCGGCGGCGGCGGCGAATTTATCAAGCGCGTTTAAGAGCCCCGACAGAAGGGCTACCAGTGACATGCAGAGGAGGTAAGGGAATGCTATGCGGGTGAGAAGAACCGAGAGATCATATTTATCGGGGGTATCGGCAAAGCCAGGCGCGATGGCGTACATAAGCCACGGCATGGCGATCTCAGCCACGGCAGTCAGCACCAACAAAGTCGTGAGCAATACGCTCAGAGCTTCTTCTGCAAAAACCCGCGCGCTCGACTTGCCGTTCGCTTCGAGTTCCTTTGAAAAGAGGGGCACGAAGGCGGCGTTAAAGGCTCCCTCGCCAAACAGGCGTCTGAATAGATTTGGAAAGCGGAATGCCACGAAAAACGCATCTGCCACGACGCCCGTTCCCAGAACCGCAGCGATTGAAATATCGCGGATAAATCCCAATACGCGGCTGATCATTGTCAGACCGCCGACGGTCATGAATGAACGATAGAGTTTCATCTGTGCCTGCTAATTTCGAGCTGTTCGTTAGTAGTCTGTCGGACTGCCTGGGCGCAAGTTAACCTTCAAATGGTTTCGATTTTATGACCGGTGAACTGGAGAATATCAGATAACGGAGTACAGTCTTTTGCTGATCGCCCTTTGGCGCTCGCGATCAAGTATCTTGCCGCCCGTCAAATCTGTTACATAGAATACATCAACGACTTTCGCCCCGTAGCTGACAATCTGCGATGAGTTAATTGTAAGGTTCAAGTCCGAGAGTGTGCTTGATACGTCGTAGAGGAAGCCCGGGCGATCCAGCCCCTTCACCTCGATAACTGTATAAACATTTGAGAGGTTATTATCGAAATCGACATTTGGTGGAATATCAAAGGCGTTGATGCGTCCGTGAGCTTCCTTCTTACCTTCGAGCAACTTGTCGAGATAGATCTCACCGCTAAGTAATTTCCTGATTGTTTCTGCGATACGGTCGCCACGACGCTGCTCATCTTCATCGCGATCAAATTCACGGCTAAGCAGAAATGTATTGAGCGCCCAGCCGTCTTTTGTCGTCCAGATTTGCGCGCCCATGATATTGGCACCTGCTGCCGCGCATGCGCCTGCCATCATCGAAATCAGGTGAGGATGATCGGGCGTGAATATCGTCAACTCACTGATGGATGTCCATTCGTCGGTGTTGAATTCGGATGTGTAGTAGAGATCCTCATCGACAGCACGGCGCATGAGTTTGGCGTGACCGACAAAGCGATCCGTTTCAAGGCGCGTCCAGTAATGTGGCGATTGACGCTCGATCAGGCTATCCAATGTCTCTTTCGGCCAGTCGCTTAGTGCCGCGCGAAGGTCATCTTGTGCGCGCTTTATCTGCTCGTCAAAATCTTTGCGCTCTACGCCATCTTCCAGGATTGCTGCGGTTTGCCGGTAAAGGGTGCGAAGGAGTTCACCCTTCCAGCCATTCCAGACATCCGGTCCGACGGCACGAATATCGACCACCGTTAAAATTAGGAGCTGCTTGAGGTGCTCCAAACTCGGTATCTGGCGGGCGAAATCCCGGATCGTTTTGGGGTCCGATAGATCGCGACGCTGGGAAGTATCACTCATGATGAGGTGCTGATCAACCAACCAGACGACCATCGCGGTTTCTTCATCGCTCAGTCCAAAGCGCGGACAGAGCTCCCCCGCTATGCGCGCACCGGCAATGGCGTGGTCCTCGTCGCGTCCTTTCGCTATGTCGTGGAGGAGGACTGCGATATATGCCACCCGGCGGCTTTGAACCTCCTTGATCAATCTCGAAACAACCGGATGATCTTCGGTCAGGATTCCCTGTTCGATTTCGGACAAGATACCGATGGCGTAGAGGAGGTGCTCATCAACTGTATAGTGGTGATACATATTAAATTGCATCATCGCCACGATGCGTCCAAAATCTGGTATGAAACGCCCTAACACACCGCATTCGTTCATACGCCTCAAGGCGTTTTCGGCATTGCCCTTTGCGGTCAGTAGCTCCAGAAATGCCTTATTGGCGGCAGGATCCTTCCTCAGTTCGTCATCAATATGTGAAAGTGAACCGCGCAACTGGCGCACCGCACTGGGGTGCAGCAATAAATCATATTTTTCCGCCTGCAAGAAGAGCATGATCATGTTGATGGGCGACGTGCGGAACACATCATCATTCTGGATCGTTATGCGCCCGTTCATGATGCAGAAATCGCCAAGGTCCATCTTTTGACTGCGTTTGCGCCATGCCAGTGGATTAAGAAGTGTTCTCAAGCGCGGTGTTGATTTTAATTCACGCAATTCAAGCTCAGAGCATAGCACTCCTGTCAGATCACCGACGTCTTTAGCGACAAGAAAATAGTGCTTCATGAAGCGTTCAACAGACTGCAGGCCGCCGTGTTCCTTATAGTTCAGACGCTCCGCCATTATTGGCTGCTGCTCAAATGTCAGACGCTCCTCAGGTCGCTTGGTGGCGAAATGCAGATGACAGCGGATCGTCCACAGGAAATCCTCGCATTTACGGAAGGTGTGATACTCATCCGGCTCGAAAAATACGCTTGATGTGGCGCTTTCGCTCGGCGCGCCTTCATTGAGGTATTTTGCCAACCAGTGCAGGGTGTGCAAATCGCGCAAGCCGCCCTTGCCGTCCTTGATGTTTGGCTCAACCAGATAGCGTGACTTTCCTGATCTTTTGTGGCGAATATCGCGCTCTTCGAGCTTGGCTTCGATAAACTCCATGGCCGTGCCCTGGACGACATCTTCGATAAATTTCTTCTCGAAATCCGCGAAAAAATCCTTCTCCCCCAGTATGTAGCGAGCGTCCAGCAATGAGGTCCTTATGGTCATGTCGGCTTTGGCGTGTGTTATGCATTGGGAGACCGTGCGGGTCGCGTGGCCAACCTTAAATCCGAGATCCCAAAGCATATAGAGTATATATTCGGTGACGCTTTCGCCCCAGGCGGTCTGCTTGTAGGGAAGCAAAAAGAGAAGATCGATGTCTGAGCCGGGTGCGAGGAGATTCCGCCCATAACCGCCTGTTGCGACGATGGTCAGCTTTTCTGCGGCAGATGGATTGCTGGCGTAATAGATGTGGGAGACTGCAAAATCATAAATCAGTCTGATCAACTCATCCTGAAACTGTGACAATCCTTCAGCGCAGGCCCGGCCATTGCCGTCCTCTATCAGCTGGCGTTCTGCGTTGAGATGCGAAATCTCGCACAGGTTCTTCAGGTAATCGAGAACTGCACGCCTGAGCTTGGTCTCACGTCCCGCCAAATCGCGGATGAAAGGCGGTCAAGTCGGCGCGGGCTTCATCGCGCACGAAATATGGCGGTGGGAGTGGGAGCGATTTATCCATATTTTTCTAACAATCTTTCTTTTATATGACCCGACCGCAAGCTCCCCCGCCCTTATTAAGAGCGATCGGCTTATCCGTGCTCACCTTCGGTTCCGCCAACTGGCTGGTCGGGCTGACCTGGCCACCCATGGAATGGTATCGCAAGGGGTGCTCAGGGTGGCAGGAGCCTATTCTACTTTGAATATATACCTTATTCGTCGAGGGTAATTGATTTTAATCGGAACAATATATCAAGCGCCTCTTTGGGAGACAACTCATCGGGATTAATCCCATTCAGCTCAGATTGTAATATTGAGGCTGATGACGATGCGGACCGAGGCGCCTCTGGCCGAAGGGCAGCAAAAAGCGGCAAATCGTCGATAATATTTTCGGTCGATATTTTCCGGTCGCTTTCCTCGAGCAATGAAAGCACCTGGGATGCGCGGCTTATGACCTCGCCGGGAAGTCCCGCCAGCTTGGCAACCTGAATGCCGTAGGATTTGTCGGCGGCACCGGGAACAACCTTGTGCATGAATATGATTTCACCCTGCCACTCCTTGACCTCCACTGTTGCATTGGCAAGCCCCGGCAGGCTTGAAGTCAGGGCCGTCAGCTCGTGATAGTGGGTTGCGAATAATGCTCTGCATTTTGAGTTCTCGTGCAAGTATTCGACCGTTGCCCAGGCAATGCTCAGACCGTCAAAGGTCGCGGTGCCGCGCCCTATCTCGTCGAGAATGACAAATGAGCGGTCTGATGCCTGATTTAGAATGGCTGCGGTTTCGATCATTTCAACCATGAAGGTTGAACGTCCACGGGCGAGATCATCAGACGCTCCGACGCGGCTGAACAGGCGGTCCAGAACGCCGATATGGGCGAAGCGAGCTGGCACGTATGATCCCATTTGAGCGAGGATGGCGATGAGTGCGTTTTGGCGCAGGAATGTTGATTTACCGGCCATGTTGGGGCCGGTCAGGAGCCAGATGCGTGCCGCCCTGCCATCATCAAAACCGCTTGGGTAGAGATTGGACGCCGCACTACCTGATTGGTCAAAGGACTGGTCTTCTGGTCCGGCACCATTGTTTATGGCTTTGGTGGCCGCATTTTTGCCGTCGCTTGCGGCATGCCCGAGGACGCAATCGTTTTCGATAAATTCGCCTTCTTGCAATTTCTTTTGAGCCTGCTCGACAACTGGATGCCGCCCGCCTCTTATATCGAATATTTTTGAGTTATCGAGAACCGGCCTTGTGTAGTTTTCATATTCTGCGAGTTCCGCCAGGGCGCAATAAAGGTCAAGTTCAGCCAACGCGCCGGCCGTGGCGGTTAGTTGCTCTTCGCTCGCCAATACAGCGCTTTCCAGTTCACCGAAGATCTCGTCTTCCAGTGCCAATGCCCGGTCGGCCGCTGTGACGATTTTTTGCTCAATCTCGCTTAGCTCAGTGGTGGTGAAGCGCACCGAATTGGCAAGGGTCTGGCGATGAATAAAAATGTCTGAGTGAGGTTCTTTGGTCAATGCAGGCGCGTTGATGGCGGTTACTTCAACAAAATAACCCAATACGTTGTTGTGCCGTACTTTGAGCGATTTAACGCCGGTATTTTCCTGATAGGTCGATTGCAGCTCGGCGATAACTTTGCGGCTTTCGCGCGCTAACCGACGGCTTAAGTCGAGGTCAGCATTATAGCCTTCGCGAACGAACCCACCATCCCGTCTCAAGGCTGGCAATTCATCGGCCAGTGCTGCTTCGAGTTTTCCAAGTAACGGGGTGTCGCTTCTTAACAAGGTTCGAAATATCGCCTCAATGATAGCGGGCGGCTCCTCATCTCCCTCTCTCCCGACGCAAGCTGCCAAATCAATCGCACCTCGTGAACCATCGCGAATGGCGCCAAGATCTCTTGGATTGCCACGACCGAATGCCAGCCTTGAAATTCCGCGCGCGATATCAGGCACATGGCGCAGCGTTTTGCGGAGCTTCGCACGCAACATATTTTGATCGAGGAAAAAGCCAACGGCGTCGAGGCGCTTTGAGATCTCTTTCGGGTCAGTCAGGGGACGGGCCAGCCGCAAAGCAAGTGCGCGACCACCGGGGCCGGTGACCGTGCGGTCAATGGTGTTTAAAAGACTGCCCGCCTTATCGCCCGAGGTGGTGCGGTTGAGTTCGAGATTGGTACGTGTTGCGGCATCAATTATGAGGGTGCTCTCATTGCCAGCCTGTTTTGGCGCTCGCAACACCGGCTTTTTGCCGATCTGGGTGAGTTCGACATATTTCAGGAGCGCGCCGACTGCGGCAAGCTCGTCCCTCGAATAGTGTCCAAAGCCCGCCAGATCCACAACCCCGAGCCCCTGCTTCATATCGCGCTCACCATTGACGCTTGAGAAATATGCGCCTGGCACCGGCGTCAAAGCAGCGCCAATGATCTCGGCGATAGCTGCCAATGCAGGATCACCCATCTGGCTGTCTGGCACGACAATCTCGCTTGGGGCGAGGCCTGCCAGCTCACCGCTCAGATCAAGCCTTTGCGCCTGATGGATGAGGAATTCGCCGGTTGATATATCGAGGGAGGCGAAGGCGAGTTTTTGATCTGCTGGTTTCTTTTCTCCGCTACGCCAGAAAAGTGCTGTGAGGAAATTTGAGCTGGAGGCGTCAAGCAGGCTATCTTCGGTCAAAGTGCCTGGTGTCACGAGGCGGACGACGTCTCGTCTAACCACGGATTTCGCACCTCGCTTTTTGGCTTCTGCCGGATTTTCCATCTGTTCGCAAACCGCGACACGAAAGCCCAGACGGATCAGCTTTTGGAGATATTCGTCGGCGGCATGAACGGGTACGCCGCACATGGGAATGTCGTTGCCTTCGTGCTTGCCGCGTTTGGTCAGCATAATGCCCAAGGCGCGCGACGCCTTTTCGGCGTCTTCAAAGAAGAGCTCGTAGAAGTCGCCCATGCGGTAAAATAATAGACTGCCCGGATTGGCGGCTTTTATTTCCATGAATTGGGCCATCATTGGCGTCACGGGGCTGGGCGGAGATTTTGCGCTGTCAGCATTTGCCACGGTTTTTGCAGCCGTTGCGGCTTCGGGCAATTGGGGTTCATCCACTGCCAACGGCGCATCTGATGCTATATTCGTTGCTTTTTGTTGCTTTCTACCGGTCATCGGCGGAATGGGTCCTCATTTTGCCCGTTTGAGAGTTCACCTAATTGTTTAGGCTAGATTGATCCTTGAACGGGGCTCATATGTTGTTATCCATTAATCTGCGGGCTATGTTGGCGATCTATGTTGCATGGCATTCATAGCCTATTTTTCCATCATTCAATTTATATTATCCACTGAAAGCTTTTGCTATTCCATGTCGAAAAAATTCGAAAAATCAAGCGTCACAGATCAAGAAGCGCTTCTCTTCCATAGTCAGGGAAAGCCCGGGAAGCTTGAAATTCAGCCGACCAAGCCGATGGTTACCCAGCGCGACCTTTCGCTGGCCTATTCGCCGGGCGTGGCTGTGCCAGTGCAGGCAATCGCGGACAATAAGGATCTGGCTTATGAATATACGGCCAAGGGAAACATGGTTGCTGTCATTTCGGACGGCTCGGCAATTCTGGGCCTAGGTGATCTTGGCCCGCTTGCATCAAAACCTGTGATGGAAGGCAAGGCGGTTCTTTTTAAGCGATTTGCAGATGTGGATTCGATCGATCTTGAAATTGACACGTCGGATGTGGACGAATTCATCAATTGTGTGCGCTATCTTGGCCCCGCTTTTGGCGGCATAAATCTTGAGGATATAAAAGCGCCAAACTGCTTCATCATCGAGCAAAAATTACGCGAATTGATGGATATTCCGGTGTTTCATGATGATCAGCACGGTACTGCAATCATCTCGGCGGCCGGGCTTATCAATGCGCTTGACCTCACCGGGCGCGACATCAAAGACATCAAGCTTGTGGTGAACGGTGCGGGCTCTGCGGGAATTGCGTGTTTGGAGCTTGTGAAAACCATGGGACTGCCGCACAACAACGCTATTTTGTGTGACACCAAAGGTGTGATTTATCAGGGCCGTGAAGAAGGCATGAACCAGTGGAAGTCGGCGCACGCTGCTGACACGCCTGACCGGACGCTCGCGGACGCCATGAAGGGTGCTGATGCAGTTTTTGGCCTGTCGGCAGAGGGTGCTTTCACGCGCGATATGATTGCCAACATGGCCGATCAGCCGATCATCTTTGCCATGGCAAATCCAAACCCCGAGATCTCACCGGAAGAAGTCGCGGAGATCAGGGATGATGCGATCATGGCGACCGGTCGGTCGGATTATCCAAATCAGGTCAATAATGTGCTCGGTTTCCCTTATATATTCCGCGGTGCACTTGATGTGCAGGCGAAGACAATCAATGACACCATGAAGGTTGCGGCGGCTACTGCTTTGGCAGAACTGGCGCGTGAGGACGTGCCTGATGAGGTTGCAAACGCCTATTCGGGCAAGGGGCTTAAATATGGCCCAGAATATATAATTCCGGCTCCTTTTGATCCACGCCTGATAAGCGCCATTCCGCCAGCTGTCGCAAAAGCGGCGATGGATTCCGGTGTTGCACGGCGAACGATTGTCGATATTGACGGCTATGCCGCACAACTTAGCGGCAGGCTCGATCCGGTTACGGGTTGGTTGCAGTCGATCCTGGAAAAAGTCAAACAGGAGCCCAAGCGGGTGGTCTTTGCAGAGGGTGAGCAGGAACAGGTTGTTCGCGCCGCCAATGCATTTCTTAATAGTGGGCTTGGTACGCCGGTGCTTATTGGCCGGGAAGAAAATATTGAGAGCGCGTTTCAGGCCACGGGCGTTAAAATGCGTGATGAGTTTGAAATCTATAACGCTTCAAAATCCGAACGCGCGGAGGAATATACCGAGTTTCTCTTCTCGCGCCTGCAACGTGAAGGATATCTTAAGCGTGACTGCTTGCGGATGGTGAATAATGACCGCAATATTTTTGGTGCCTGTATGGTCGCCCTTGGGCATGCAGATGCGATGGTGACCGGCGTCACGCGAAGCTGGTCAACGTCGTATGATCAGGTGCGCATGGTGCTTGACCCAAAACCCGGTCACACGGTGATCGGACTTTCGATGGTTATTTCGCGCGGACGGGCGGTGCTTGTTGGCGATAGTAGTGTACATGATATGCCGACCTCTGAAGAGCTTGCAAATATTGCTACCGAGGGGGCGCATGTGGCGCGACGTCTGGGCTATGAGCCGCGGGTTGCGATGCTCGCATATTCGACCTTTGGACATCCACGCGGCGAACGTGCTGGTCAGGCACGAGGGGCCGTTGAAATTCTCGATCAGCGCGGCGTTGATTTTGAGTATGATGGCGAGATGGCCGCTGACGTGGCGCTTAACCCGGAAGCGATGTCGCAATTTCCGTTCTGTCGGCTTTCAGACACGGCAAATGTTTTGATAATGCCTGCCTTCCACTCGGCCAGTATTGCCACCAAAATGCTGCAAGAAATGGG
>Ga0209633_10003913_pt1 | contig 13602 bp, 9 predicted proteins | sample Cruoilmetagenom1_FD_187290 | JGI IMG/M metagenome (GOLD analysis project Ga0209633, IMG submission 187290) | Oil polluted marine microbial communities from Coal Oil Point, Santa Barbara, California, USA - Sample 1 (SPAdes) (version 2) | ecosystem: Environmental > Aquatic > Marine > Oil seeps ... | reverse complement strand
CATGCTGTAGTGCCCCAAGAATCAATAGATCAATTTGCATGGAATCGCAGGATTCCAAAATCACGTCATACGGTTTCCCTATTTTCCACTGGATGTCAATAGACAAGTCCTTATGTTCAATTTCATTTAGAATTTGGTTGATTTTAGCCGATTTTCCCTCTGATTTCTCACCAACATGCAACAAGATTAATTTGGCGTTAAAATAATGGGCAATACGCGTAGTCTCCATCACATTCGCGTTGAGTGAAGGTGAATATGCAAAACCAAATAATATCGTTTTAAAAGGATGTACATTGTTTTGCATGTGCATTGATTGAAAGTCCAAGATAATACAATAATTATTAAGCAAAATCCTGGCCCCACAAATTGTGCGTTATCTTATAAAAGGGTATTTTTCATTAAATTTAATGTAATGATCGAATTGGCCGGTATCATCATATTGGGAATAATTGCACAGTGGTTTGCATGGAAATTCAAAATACCTGCAATATTACCTTTGATTTTGATAGGCTTGTTGGTTGGGCCGATTGCGGCAGAGTACTTATCAGGGGATGGCACCAAATGGATTGAGCCGATCTGGAACGGCAAAGAAGGTTTGTTTCCAGGAGAAAGTCTTTTTCACTTTGTTTCATTGGCTATTAGCATTATTCTTTTTGAAGGAGGCCTAACATTAAAAATGAGCGAAATAAAGAATGTTGGTCCTGTCATTACGAAACTGATTTCCTTGGGGTCTATTGTTACTTTTATTGGCGGGGCCATTGCCGCTCATTATATATTTTATCTAAGCTGGCCCATATCCTTTTTATTTGCTGCCTTGATTATTGTTACTGGCCCTACGGTAATTACTCCTATATTGAGGAATATTCCTTTAAAGCAAGATGTTTCCGCGGTATTGAAATGGGAGGGAATACTCATAGACCCAATAGGCGCACTGGTGGCTGTATTGGTTTTTGAATTTATCAGCGTTGAAGCAGGCGGGGAATTTACCATAACTGCGCTGATTGAATTTGGGAAGATTGTCTTGTTTGGTTTCACATTTGGTTTCACTTTCGCCCATGCCCTGAATTTTGCAATCAACAGGAACTGGATTCCACATTATTTATTGAATGTGCTATCGCTAGCCTTAGTACTAGGTGTTTTCGTATTATCAGATAGTTTTGCAAAGGAGTCAGGTCTTCTTGCTGTCGTTATCATGGGCATGGTACTGGGTAACTTCAACTCCACCTATTTGAAAGAACTTCTTTATTTTAAGGAATCATTGAGTGTGCTTCTCATATCCATACTTTTTATTCTACTTGCTGCGAATATCAATATGGAAGATCTTTTGTTGATCTATAATTGGAATACAGTAATACTTTTCGCGATAGTGGTTTTCCTCATCAGACCATTAGGGGTTTTTCTCAGCACAAGGAACTCAAATTTAAAATTCAATGAAAAGCTTTTTATTAGTTGGGTCGGCCCAAGGGGTATAGTCGCTGCCGGTATTGCATCATTATTTGGCCTCAAATTGGCAAGCGATGGCGTTGTTGGTGCTAATTATATTACCCCGTTGGTATTCATGATAGTTCTGGGAACGGTTATATTAAATGCTACAACAGCAAGATATGTTGCCAAGATAGTTGGGGTTTTTCTAAGAAATTCGGAGGGAATTTTGATTATCGGTGCTTCCCAGGTCTCTAGACTCATTGCGGAGTATTTGTTCAAAAACAATCGCCATGTTGTATTGATAGATAATAATGAATCAAACATCAATAAAGCAAAACAGTTGGGTTTGGAAGCACTTTCTGCCAATATTTTTTCTGAGACGTTGACTGACAATATTGAATTAAATGATGTGGGTTACTTAATGGCTTTAACCGGTAACCCTGAAATAAATAGTTACGCCATTAATAAATTCCGTAATCAATTTGGCGAAAATGGGTCATTTCGATTGGTCACATCAGAAGAGAGGAATGACCCGGCCAATAATCCAAAAGAAGGTTTGTTCTCACATACTGATGACTTTATTAAATTGGTGGAGGCAGCTAGAAAACACCCTAAAGTCCATGAGATTGAACTCCATGACCAATCCCATTATGACAGTCTAATCGAGGTTACAAAAAATGACGAGGACATTATCCCTATATTCTTAAAAACCCATGATGGCGATCTTAAGATAATGTCGTCTTACAGTAAGGAATTCAAAGAAATAAAGGAAGGGGATAGATTGGTTTATCTAGGGAAACCTCTCGAAACTGGGAAATCGGGAAATGATAGTGGTTGACCTAGATCAGTACAACTAGTCATTCAATTTTAACACGGCCATAAAAGCCTGCTGTGGGATTTCCACATTCCCTACCTGTCGCATTCGTTTTTTACCTTTTTTCTGTTTTTCCAAAAGCTTACGCTTACGTGAAATATCACCTCCATAACATTTGGCAGTAACATCTTTTCGCAGTGCTTTGATCGTTTCCCGTGAAATTATCTTAGCACCTATTGCTGCCTGTATCGGAATATCAAACTGTTGTCTTGGAATAAGCTCTCTTAATTTCATACACATTTTCTTGCCAATGTTGGCGGCATTGTCTGCGTGTATAAGAGCAGAAAGAGCATCTACAGGTTGTGAATTCAATAATATATCTACTCGCACTAATTTAGAGGTACGCAATCCTATTGGCGCATAATCAAAGGATGCATAGCCTTTTGATACGGTTTTTAACCTGTCGTAAAAGTCAAAGACAATTTCCGCCAAGGGCATATCAAAATTCAACTCAACCCTTTCAGTTGTTAAATAGGTCTGATTGGTAATCAGTCCTCTTTTTTCTATACAAAGCGACATTACATTCCCTACGAAATCGGCTTTGGTAATTATGGTCGCTTTTATATAAGGTTCCTCAACACGGTCGATAGTTGACGGATCAGGAAGATCAGAGGGGTTGTTAACGATTAAAGGAACATCTGGGTTCTTTCTGGTAAAGGCATGGTAACTTACGTTGGGTACCGTGGTAATGACGGTCATGTCAAATTCGCGCTCTAATCGTTCCTGAATGATCTCCATATGCAGCATACCCAAGAATCCACAGCGAAAACCAAAACCTAGGGCAGCACTGCTTTCAGGGGCAAAAACCAAGGAGGCGTCATTGAGCTGTAGTTTTTCCATAGAGGAACGAAGCTCTTCAAAATCCTCTGTATCAACAGGATAGATACCTGCAAAAACCATCGGCTTTACATCTTCGAAGCCTTCAATTGGGTTATTGGTCGGATTGGCCGAATCTGTAATGGTATCACCCACCTTTACCTCTCTGGCATCTTTTATCCCCGTTATCAAGTAACCCACATCCCCTGTTTTAATAACTTGTTTGGGGTGTTGTGTCAATTTTAAGGTCCCAACTTCATCTGCAAAATAACTTTTATCAGTGGCGACAAATTTTATTTTTTGACCTTTTTTTATTTCACCATTGATAACCCGAAAATAGGTTTCTACCCCTCTAAATGGATTATAAACAGAATCAAAGACCAAAGCTTGAAGCGGTTCGTCAGCATTGCCTTTTGGGTCAGGGATGCGCTCGATAATAGCTTCGAGAATTTCCTCAATCCCAATACCGGTCTTGGCACTTGCAGGTATGACCTCTTCAGCGTCACAGCCTAAAAGATCCACAATATCATCTGTAACTTCCTCAGGATTGGCACTGGGCAGATCCACCTTGTTCAAAACGGGAATAATCTCAAGATCATTTTCAAGCGCTAGATAAAGATTACTTATAGTCTGCGCTTGAATGCTCTGTGCTGCATCAACTACCAAAAGGGCGCCTTCACAAGCCGCAATAGAACGGGACACCTCATATGAAAAGTCAACATGACCAGGAGTATCTATCAAATTCAAGATATATTCTTCACCCTTGTAGGTATATTCCATCTGAACAGCATGACTTTTTATGGTAATGCCACGTTCGCGCTCAAGATCCATCGTATCTAAAAGCTGTTCTTTTTTTTCGCGTTCCGTTACAGAACCGGTAAAATCCAACAACCTATCTGCCAAGGTACTTTTGCCATGGTCAATATGCGCGATTATGCAAAAGTTTCGTATTTTTTTCAACTCCTATTTAGATTTAATTCAAATTATCCAAGGCCTCAATTCCGTTGAAATAGACCATTTTCTTTCAGAAGTGCAAATATAGTGCAAAATAAACCGGAGTTGTTTTGTGATTTGGATTTAAAAACCAGGAATACCTTCTGGAATATAATTGATGGGACTCATTTTTTTTGTAGGATTATTCGACTTATTTTTGTTAAGTTCACACCCCAATCGAATTTTTTGTGAGTAAACAGATAATATTTATACTTGTTCTTGCTTTTTTGTCTTCTTCTTCATTTTCGCAGGAATATAGGATTCAAGGTAAAATTATGAGCACTGATGGTGAACCAATATGGTTGGCCAATGTATTGTTGTTGACTGCCCAGGATAGTATTTTGATCAATGGCTCCTCTTCAGACGACAAAGGTATTTTTAGAATCACCGACATCCCTCCAGGTGATTATTTACTGAAGGCCAGTTACCTGGAAAATGAATCCGATGTTTTAAATCTATCAATTTTGGCTGATTTAGATGTTGGTAGTATAGCAATTTCAAACTACGCCCAAGCACTTGAAGAAGTTATTGTATCTACCCAAAAACCAAGGGTTGAGCGCAAAGTTGACCGCCTCGTTTTCAATATTGGAAATACCGCATTTTCAGATGGCGATATTTGGGAAGCACTTAAAAGCGCTCCAGGGGTCGTGGTCATTAGTAATGAACTTTCGGTAAATGGTAGCAAGGACATTGGAATAATGATAAATGGGAGAAAAGTGAATCTTCCGAGAGCCGATATCATTAATCTGCTTTCCGGTACCTCAGCAAGTAATGTTGAATCAATAGAGGTTATTACCAATCCTCCTTCTAAGTATAGTGCTGAGGACGGAATGTTGATTAACATAATAATGAAGAAAAATTTGATTTCCGGGTATAATGGGGCTGTATTTAATCGTTATTCCCAAGGGGTTTTCCCAAAACATACCCTTGGTACCGATCATTTTTTTAAAAGGAATAAAACAAGTTTTTCAGCAAATTATAGTTTTAGCCAAGAAAAGTGGTTTACCCAGTATACCGATGTTACAAATTTTATAGATGAAGGCTCAGTTTCATCAACTTGGACAGCAGAGGAAGATTATGTTCGAAGACGCAAACGACATAATTTCAACGCTTTTTTCGACTATTTTTTTGATGACAGTAATTCCTTGTCCATTTCTACTTTAACCCTGTGGAATCCGAAAGTTGTCAGATTGTACGATACTGAAACGCGGATAACGGATATGAGTGGTGCAGACCTTTCAAGTTTCATTACTTTGAACGACTCTGAGGAAAAGCAATTAAATACGTCATTTTATTTGGACTTTATCCATAAGCTAAGTAAAAAAGGAGCCGAGATCTCTTTAAACACCCACTTTACGCATTATGATTATGAAAGAACACAGGATTTAAAAACAGATTTTATTGATGTCAATGGGAATCTGACCGCTGAGAATGATTTTTTTACAAATTCCTTGCAGCATATAAATCTTTTTAGCATCCAAGTCGATTATATTACCCCATTAAGTGCTTCTTCGAAATTTGAAACGGGAATCCGGTATGCCAGTGTTAATTCCGAGGGACGCATTGATCAAATAGGTTTTGATAGAAACCAGCCCGGAATAGATCCTACGGAATCCGGTATTTTTTATTATGATGAAGGGATTACAGCAGGATATGCCAGTATTGACAACAAATGGGGCAAATGGAAGCTCAAAGTAGGTCTTAGGGCAGAACACACAAAGACCTCGGGAAAGCTGAACACCATTTCTGAAGTGGATAAAGACGACTATTTTAAGCTCTTCCCTTCTTTTTCGCTACAATATACCCATAGTGCAAAACATGATTTTCATTTGTATTATTATAGAAGAATTACAAGACCGCGATATAATGATCTAAACCCATTTCAAATTTTTCAAAGTAATAATTCAATAATAGAGGGCAATCCCGATCTATTGCCATCCTCACGACATTATATGGCTGGTGGCTATACCTTTAACAGGGGGTATACCTTTGAATTATTTTATAGAAACCGGACAAACTTCTTACAAAGTTTGGTTTTTCAGGACAATGATTCACAACTATTGCGCTTTATAAGCTCCAATGTTGATAAAGATTTCGCCTATGGATTTAATTTTAGTATAAGCAAGAACTTCACCAATAATTGGCATTTTTATTTTCTGGCCTCTACCGCATACATTGAAAGTAATTTCACTGATCTGGACTCGAGTCAATTGGTTGAGAATGGATTATGGAACTCTTATATACGAGCCAATAGCGGTTTCTCTTTCCTAAATGACAAAAGTTTAAAGGCAGATGTTAGTTTACTCTACTCCTCACCAGTAATCCAAGGAAATTCAAGACAAGAAGATTACTCGAAAATTGGCATTACGTTTCAGAAAACACTTTGGGATAAAAAAGGGAGCTTGTCTTTAGGGGTAAGTGATATTTTTAATGAGTCCAATCTATTTAATACAAGAAAATTCCTGAACCAGAACAACACCTCTTCTTTTAGGCCAGAAAGTAGATTGGTCGTTTTAGGATTTAGATATAAGTTCGGAAACACTAGAATTCGAACCAATAAAAAGTCAAAGAAAGTAGAGGAGCGCAATAGGATTTAATTGCTTTTTACTATTTCCTGTATCACCCCTTTATACTAAGTAAGAAACAATACTTTTTTAATTTTCTTAATTTTGAGCCTTAATATATAAAATTACAGTCTTGCCAAAAATCGGAGACATACAATTACCTGAATTTCCGCTCTTGCTTGCTCCCATGGAGGATGTGAGCGACCCTCCTTTTCGTGCGCTATGCAAGGAACAGGGTGCCGATGTGGTGTACACTGAATTCATTTCCTCCGAAGGGCTCATTCGTGATGCGGCTAAAAGTGTCATGAAACTTGATATCTACGAAAAAGAACGCCCTGTGGGCATTCAAATATTTGGCGCCAATTTGGATTCTATGCTTCAATCTGTAGAGATTGTCGAAAAATCGAGACCCGATATCATTGACATCAATTTTGGTTGCCCGGTCAAGAAAGTGGTGAGCAAAGGTGCAGGTGCGGGAATTTTGAAAGATATAGAACTTATGGTTTCCTTGACCAAAGCCATGGTTGAACGAACCCAATTGCCGATTACTGTAAAAACAAGATTGGGTTGGGACCACAATTCAATACAAATTGTTGAGGTTGCCGAACGTCTGCAAGATGTGGGTTGTATGGCTATCGCCATTCATGGGAGAACAAGGGCCCAAATGTACAAGGGCAAAGCGGATTGGGCACCGATTGCCGAGGTGAAAAACAATCAGCGTATGCATATTCCGGTTTTTGGAAATGGCGATATTGATTCCCCGGAGGCCGCTATGCGAATGCGCGATATCTATGGTTTGGATGGCGCAATGATTGGCCGTGCCAGCATAGGCTATCCGTGGTTTTTTAATGAGGTCAAGCACTACTTTAAAACAGGAACCTATTTGGCTCCCCCAACAATGCAACAGCGGGTCGAAGCCGCTCGGAGACACTTACAAATGGCCATTGATTGGAAAGGTGAAAAATTGGGTGTTTTTGAAACCCGCCGCCACTATACCAATTATTTTAAGGGGATTCCCAATTTTAAGGAATATCGTATGAAAATGGTCACCAGCGATGATTCTGTATACGTCTTTGCCGCTTTCGACGAAGTCTTGGAAAAGTTTGGTGATTATGTATTCTACCCCTCTTAGGCCGCAATCAATTTTTTTGTAATTCTACTGCTCGCAATCTTTGAGGCTATGATGCCCAATACAATGATGGTGGCCAACACAATTACAATATTTATCAATTGATATTCAACGGGGTAGGCAAGAGAGGGGGTAATTTTCAGCCAACCAAAAGCCAGTTGTGACCATATCAATAGCGATGCCAACAGCACACCTATGGCTCCACCGGCAGTGGTGACTATAACACCTTGTACAAAATAGATTCTTCTTAAGTCCTTGATTGTAGAGCCCAGACTGTAGAGTGTTTTGGAGTTTTGTTGTTTATCCAAGATCATCATAATTATGGCCCCAACAACATTAAAAAGGGCAATGATCAACACCAAGGTAAAAATAAGATAGGTCGCTAAATTTTCGGTATTTAGCATCCGGTACAGGGTACTGTTCTGTTCCTCCCTGTTTTTTAGAACAATCGTATTATCAAATATTTTGGTAATCTTATCCCTTACGTCAAATTCATCTACCCCGGGGTTTAATCTAAAGTTGATCCCAGAAACCTGTGTACTGTCTTTTTCCAGCAGTGCCTGCACCAATTCCAGATCGGTAAATACATATTTTTTATCCAATGTTTCCTCCACAGAATACACACCGGTTATTACCAGTGGTAATTCATTATACGGTTTTGATTGGGAAATAGAACCTTTCCCCGGTTTTGGTGCGATCACCACCAAGGGATTCCTATGTTGGTTAATGGTCAAACCCAATTTATTGGTCAGACCGATCCCTGCCACCCCTTGTTGTGGCGAATAGTACCAAGTACCAAAAATGAGGGCACTATCAATCGCCGTAGTAGCATTGTATGAATCATCAATTCCTTTGATATAGGCAAAATGGTTTTTTCCTTTATGTGTAAAAGACACTTGTTCTTCCAATTCCTTTGAGAAAGAAGCAATACCATCAACGGCTTGCAGTTGTTTCTCCTGCTCTTGTGAAATGCCAAAAACCTTCCCAGTAACAGGGGCGGCCTTTAAATCAGGGTCAAAGATGTTGGTATACGAGAGGCTAAATGTCTTTAGGCCAGCAAATCCTGATAAGACGATAAACAAAGAAGCTGAACCTATGACAATGACCAGAAAGGTGATAAAATTAATGATATTCACAGCATTTTGGCTGCTTTTTGAACGAAGGTATCGTTGTGCTATGTAAAGCGGAAAATTCAAGTTAAGGAGCAGTTAGGATTTCTTTCTTTTTGCAAGCAGATCCCTATTCTCAATGGGGTTCTCTTCACCCTTCAGGGATTTTTCTATATTCTCAATATAATCCAGGGAATCGTCTAAAAAGAACAAAAGTTCAGGCACTCTACGCAACTGATGTTTGGTGCGTTGGGACAACTCGTGTTTAATCAGGGGTTGGTTGCTTTTTATGCCTTCCATTAATTCCTGGGCATCCTTATTTGGGAAAATACTGAGATAAACCTTGGCTATAGAGAGATCCGTGGTTACGGTTACTTTGGTTACTGAGATCAAAACCCCGGTTAAGCCACCATCAATAGCCGCGCGTTGTAATATATCAACGATATCCTTTTGGATTACCCCACCAATCTTTTTTTGTCGTTGTGTTTCCATAGGGCAAAAATACGGAGAATTACCTGTAATTTTATTTTCAGGACTTATTTCACCGTAAATGGGAAGCATTGCATTCAGTTATGCTTGCAACCTTTAAAAATAAACATTAATTTTGCGACCGCATTTTGCGAGTCCTACCTGCCCACCTGGCGGGACGACAGGCGGGTTGCTCAGTTGGTACTGACGATTCCGTTACACGGAATATCAGTATGCTGATACGCAAAGCTTCGTCAGCATTAGAGCAGAAGAGGTACTGATAAGAAGACATATTGAATAACCGGTCCTATAGCTCAGTTGGTTAGAGCACCTGACTCATAATCAGGGGGTCCCTGGTTCGAGCCCAGGTGGGACCACTTAATTACCAAGCAGTTACGATAAATCGTAGCTGCTTTTTTTATTCGATGGCGTGCTTTTGGCGTGCTTTTTTGAAAAGCACTTGGATATAATTTCTTTTCTTAATCCAATTCTAGTGCGCATGGGGAATCAAGCCTGACTCCGGTATTCTCCACCAAGTATAAGGGCTTCCATGAAATAGGAATCTTTTTTGTTTTAGCCTTGCACGCAGATTGCACATGGTTTCTTTCTCATTTTCATTCAAAATCATATAACCACGGCGACTTAAAGACAATCATTAACTATCAGGCCAATTTCATTCACCAAAATGCTGATGATGCTTCGGATGCTATTTAGAATTCTTAATGTTCGCCGTACACCTCCCGACAGCTTGAGACATTGGAACCTTTAAGAAAATTTAATGTTTTTGCAGAAGCTGGAAAAGGGAAGTAAATTTGTATGACCTACTATTCCACGAAAGCACTTATCCACAAAAAATCATAGATAATCAACAGTTCTAATGTTGACAAGTCGTGGACAACGCAAAAAAAAGTGCATTGATAATCTCCGTAAATTTGTAGGAGTCCTTAAAAGGAAAAATCAGGCCGTAAAAGAGGATTTTAGCTAGCCTGATTTAGTTGGTACTTTGTTTTCTTGACGGAACAAATATACAAAGTGCCATCCGTTTATAAAAGTTAAAATCCTCGGGGAGATCGGTCTCTCTCCCATGGTACGGGACTAATAAATCTTGAATATCATGAGCACTAGAAAAAAGTATCATGTAACCCAAAAACCGGATGGTAGCTGGCAAGGTAAAGCGCAGGGCGGAGAACGGGCGTCGGTCGTTGCACCGACGAAGCAGGAAGCTATGGGCAAAACCATTGAAATTGCCAAGAACAAACCAAGTTCACAGGTAATCATCCACAAAAGGGACGGGAAGTTCCAAGAGGAACGCACCTATGGTGGTAAGGATCCTTACCCACCAGAAGGCTAACCCTCCTAACTAGGTTTTAAAAGGTCGTCCTCGGGCGGCCTTTTTTATAGCTTACTCTTACGGGACGCTCAATCGCCGTTAGGTCTATCATTTTAAAAAAGACCGATTCCCCGCGCACCGTCCACCACAAAATCGTTCTTTTATAAAACGTTTCCGCTGCAAACAAATCCCCAGCTTCGGGAAAATGCCCGAAGTCCATCCATACCACCGAGCCACCATCGCCCCAATCTTACCAAAACTAATACTACGAAGTGCGAGGTGTGCGTTGGCCGTAGCGGCTATTTTGCATAGTGTGCTTATAGTGCGGTATTGGAGTAGCGAGCAAGTACTATAAGACCGCATTATGTAAAGATAGCTTTGGACTCTTATTCCGTAAAGGGTCAAACAAGATACCGTGATAGTAGTATTATCATACTATAATGGAAATGCTTTTTGGCCGTATTAAGTTACTTCACTAAAATTGAGTGGATAACGCAAAGCACCGAAACTACTGAAACTACTGATTTAACATTGTTCATGTTACACGCCATCCAAAAATCAAATTGTAATGTTGGCCATTGTAAGCGCACATGTCATTAGATGACAGGTACACCGACCATGGCATGCACGTGTTCTTTTTTGGTATGAGGCCAATGAATACCTTGTGAAGTACTGTCTGTTGTAACTTTGACTCAGATGCTTGGAAATCAAACATATAACTACTATAAATAAACAAAAACTCTTAAAAATTGTTATATAATAGAAGGGTAATAGTTATTGGGTTTTTTAATGTCCTTTTAAATGGAAAATAAAAAATATAGCTTGTTCCGGCTAGAATCTGAAGTCTTTACGCTTAAGGGGGAGAATATTAAAATTTATCGATTATGAACAAAAATTTATTGACAACGTTGATCTTTGTACTGGTTCTGGTGGTCATGTTCTGGATCATGCCGAGCGGGAAGATCGAGGATATCGGCGACTTCTTCGAGAAGATCATAAAACCCATGTCCATACCTTTATCCGGCATCATAGCATTGCGACTTGGGATTGTAAAATACAAGGAAATCAAGAACAGGAAGAACAGAAATTTGTAGGAAAAACCAATAAATGAACTATCATTAGGTCACGTTCTTTTAAATATGAAATGACTAGATTTAGGTCGACACAACCAATGGAAAACACGCCGTTGTTGATTTTATGCGTTAAGTAGGATACCAACGGCAACATGACGTCCGATGTCAAAAAGTGTACTACTATAGAGATGGTAAAAGTAACGGCAAGCTTGCTAAAAAATACTAACTTTCCGCGTATTATATATTTATTTCACGCGGAATCTAATGTTATATTGAGTATTCCGCGTCAATACCCTCTAATTCTAGAATATTGTCTATAAGATTAGCACACTTTTAAAACTCTTTACAAAAAGCGGATTTTGTAAAGAGTTATACTTTTTTGAAGTTAATTTTAAGGCGCTTATCTACACTTTCTAAGTTAATACCAATAAGTGTAAAGTAAAGAGTTTGAAATTTTGATGCAATTAAAGGTCGTATTATTGTCTTTTAAAGTTAGTGAATGAGTTCGAAGATTTAAGTCTAAATTGCATTTTGTAACATTTGCATACCTACCCTCTACCAAATATTGATATCCCATTCTAACTCTTTACTTATTCTATCTCGTATTTCTTTATTCTTGCAACTTGCTCTAAATTCTTTGAAAAACTTAGACGACATTAGGAGATACCAATCCTTCATTAGATTAAAATCATATTCTCCCTTAAAATCTTCATTAAAAATATTTTGAAGCTTCTCTTTGGGCTCTCCAATAAAACACTTGGAAACAAAGTCTATAGTTTTGGATAAGAATATGAACTCATCTATCGTAAAAGAGACTTCGGCATTTTTTATTTTTAGGCATTTCTCCCTAATTTGATCATAATACTTCTTGTCAAATTTATCGAACTCATCATTTTTTAAAGTTGAGGTTGGAAATCTCTCATCATAAAATATATACTGGGTTATTCCAAATGTTTGATAGATGAATGCCTTATTATCTGAAGTAAGGGGTAATTGTAAGATTATAAATCCGCTAGATTTTATTGTCATAAATCTTATCCATAAATATGCTGTTTACTACATTCGAAATTGATAATAATACTATCAAATTTGAATATCTACCTGATTTAATATTGGTGTATATAAATCAATCTCATTGTCAGAAGAATCTATAGTGATAATCAAACTGTAGCGAATATCGTTATCATACTTACCTAACTTTTTTCGTGTTCGCCACCAACCATTAACAGGGTAAACAACTATACTATTTCTGGTCGCTAAATCTGCGCCTGTTCCCTTCCATATATCTTTATGGACAGAGCCCTTATCTCTTATTTGACTCCCAATCATCCAATCTTCTCCAGAGTAAGACGTAGCACTATCCTCTGCTCTAGCTTCTCTATTAACTCTTTCTTTAAAGCGATCTACGCTTTCTTCAGAGTCTATCATCTTAAAACGTAATCCATGAGATTGATAATAATAGGATTTACTATACTGTTTATTTCCGGGGTTGGGCTCTACAAAATAGGATAATGTCACCGTCAATTTAACCTCACTATCAAATAGTCCTGTTAAAACTTCAGCGGGCCACGGTAAAGTATGAAAATGCATGTCCTTGGTCTTTACGGTATTTCCATCTAATTGAAAAGGGGTAAAAGACTCTTGCGAAATTAGAGTAAGAGAATTATTAGCACTTTTTATAGCTTTTATATGGTCAGGAACTCCATAACCAACTTGTCTTAGCAAATTTCTCTTCTCAGCTCTTGACAATTCTTCAATAGACCGATTCCCTATCATTTCCGATGTCCAATCAGCAGAATGAATTAAAAGACCTTTAATTGT
>Ga0209633_10003912_pt1 | contig 13604 bp, 12 predicted proteins | sample Cruoilmetagenom1_FD_187290 | JGI IMG/M metagenome (GOLD analysis project Ga0209633, IMG submission 187290) | Oil polluted marine microbial communities from Coal Oil Point, Santa Barbara, California, USA - Sample 1 (SPAdes) (version 2) | ecosystem: Environmental > Aquatic > Marine > Oil seeps ... | reverse complement strand
TGGCGCGCGCGAAGTTAAATTTGTAATCTCGAAAGTAAATACATCCGCGCCGCAGCTTTATTTTATGAACACCAACACTCACGAATACCATTATGAGTTTGCAACATTAGTCTTGAATGTACGTGCGACAAATGATGCTTTTAATCGCGTGACATATTTCTCTTCCAATCGAATGTTCCTAGCAGGCTCTATCATCGCATATGATAATTTCGAGGGCGCGGACGGCGCGCAGGGACTATACGCCATAGAGTTCTGGCCGACTGATCCGGTGGGCGCCAAAATGGTAGGGCTGGCGTATGACCTTATCGAAGACGCTTTTAATACTGAAGGCAAGCCCCTCACTTACCATGCGTCGGGCGGCGTGCAGGAAACTATCTGGGAACGCGAAATGGCAGAGTTTCAAGCCCGTGATATTCCCGTCGTGACCACGGACGATATTTACAATAATGTTTCTTTTAGCCCGCTTAATATAGGTACCGCCATTGGACGGGTGCGGTTTGTAGACGGTAAAGCAAAGCGGCCCTTAACGGCCACAGACATAGCCGTGTTCAAACATTTGCCTAACGATTTAACGCGCATTGCAGGCGTGATTAGCGAAAGCCCGCAAACGCCCCTATCACATGTAAATTTACGTGCGCGGCAACACGGCATTCCTAATGCTTACCTGAAAAATGCCCTAAGCAATCTAGAGCTTTTGGCACTTGAGAACAAAATTGCGCGGCTTGACGTCACTGCCGAAAGCCTAACCATTCGCGCTGCAACGCAAAGCGAGCTTACGAAATTTACTGCTGACAGTCGTCCAGCCCACACCCGGATACTAGGCAGAGATTTATCGCGGCAAGCAATCACAGATTTACGTAATGTGCGCCACGCGGATTTTACATCCGTAGGCGCGAAGACCGCTAATGTAGCGGAGCTGCTTCGCTTGCTTGGCGGCACGGCTGTGCCCCACGGGTTTGCTGTGCCGTTCTATTTTTATGACCACTATATGCAAGGCAATGGGTTTTATGATGCCATAGACGAGCTACGCACGACGAAAGCGTTTCAAGCAGATGCTTCGTTTCGCGAACAATCCCTAAAGACCATTAGGGCGATGATAAAGGCTGGCGCTATGCCAGAGGTTTTGCGGGAGCAGCTTAGCGGTCTGCAAGAAAAATTTGCAAAGGTTGGGCATATCCCCCGCTGCCGCTCGAGCGCTAATAGTGAAGACTTGATCGGGTTTACGGGCGCGGGGCTGTATGACAGTTTCACCCACCGCGCCCATGAAGGCCATATTGAAAAATCTATCAAACAGGTCTGGGCCAGTCTTTGGAATTTTCGCGCTTATGAAGAGCGCGAATTTTACCGTATTGACCATAGTAAAGCCGCTATGGGCGTGCTGGTTCACACCAATTATGATGATGAAAAGGTCAACGGCGTTGCTATCACAAAAAATATCTACTTCCCAAAACTGCAGGGTTTTTACATCAACTCCCAAATCGGCGAGCATCTCGTCACTAACCCCGAAGGTGACGCCATCCCTGAAGAACTCCTCATTGTCGAAGACCTAGATGAGCGCGAAACCCTGCAATATGAAAAAATCACAATCCGCCGTTCAAACCTTGTGCCTGAGGATACGCTTGTCCTCACGCCGCCAAAGCTACAACAGCTGATTAAAAAAATGGGCCGTATCCAGTCTCGGTTTTCTAGTATCTATAAACCAGAAGACCCAAGCCAATTTGCTATGGAAATAGAGTTCAAGGTAACGAAAAACGACGAGCTAATTATCAAACAAGCTAGGCCTTGGGTGTAAGGCGTGCTAGGTTCTCAGTGATTGAGAGGCGAAACGAACAATGAAATTTTACAGCAAAATTTATATCGCAATAGCGCTCCTAACCGCGGCGCTAATGGCCTGTACGCCGCCTTATCAGCTTGATGAAGGGGAAAAGTTTTTTATGTCTTCGTTGGAAGGCAAGGCGGGCATTATTGGAGAGCCTAGTTTTATATTTGGCCCGCCGCCCGCTAATTTGGAAAAAGCTTGGCAGGCAACGGGGCTTGTAGGGCTTCAAGGTGGGGGCAAATTTGAAAGTAGCACTGGAAATGGCGTACTCGTCCGCTTGGAAAATGATGATAAGCTGTATGTGTTGACTGCCAAACACATTGTTTACAATGTGAAGACGCTCAAGAGAAAAAGTCCAATAGGATATTTTGTCATCAATATTCATGGTAAAGACGGTGATTATGACAATGCCAAACCTCTAAAGTTAAATCTTGGAGCTTTGCCTAAATATCTTGATGAATTTACTAGGAATGAGGATTATTTACTCATTGAAGTTAAGCCTGCAGGTGTTGAGGCCTTTGCGTTTAAAGATGGTGCGTTTTCTTTAGAGCACGTTGAACACATTGAGAGCCTAAATCCCAAAAAACTATTTTCAGTCGGTATAATATCAAACAAAAATGAAGTTGGTGAAAAGCGGATGTATAAATTTTACCAAACTGATTTTATGTTAGAGAGAGCTGAAGTTTCGAAACTTATCAAAAGTGAGGGGGCTCTAATGTCAGACTTAGATTCTATATCTGGGCTTTCGGGAAGTCCTGTTTTTTATGACCGGAAAGGTTCCCTTGTAATCATAGGTTTGCTAGTTACAGGCACGAAAAAACAAGGGTGTGCCGTGCCTTCATATCCGTTGTGTAAAAACGGAGTTTTATTGGTAAATAAATAATTCTAAATTTTATTCGTGGTAGTTCTATTGGTCTGTGAAACGAACTTTTCAACCGAGGAACGCCCGCCTTCAAGCAACCAAGTCGCCGGAACAAAGGCTTTGTCCATCTGCGTTTTATCCACACATTTTAACGGCGGCTCGAAATAAATATAAGGAGCTTCATAAGATATCTGGCCCTTATAATCTGTAAAGTCTTTGTGATTAGGCTTCTTTAAAAACCGCTGTTTAAAGAGTATACGGCCAGATCCGTTTGGTTTAATACTGATAATGAGAAAACTTGACCGCAGCGAATTCAGGCCCAATAGCGGCACCACTAAAAGCGATAGCAAAGCACCCTTGCCAACATAATAGCGTACTTTCACAGGGATTTTTTGAAATGATCTATATTTCAGCCTTACATCTTCGATGTTTCGGTTGGTCATACTTTCCAAATCAACACTTAAAAATATGAGTGAGATATGGGCAAGTAATATCGTACACCCAAAAATAAGCCGTAGCCTCGATTTTTTTATAGAAACCATTGTGTGAACCGATACCGTAGATAGTTGACGTTGTTAAGGGCAAATCTTAGTAAACTGCGGGGCCCTCGGATAAAGCTTAGTTACGGATCATCGTAATAATCATCATATTCATCATCATCGAACATTCCACCTATATCAGGAACTCCAGTAAAACCGCTAATAACTCTCTCGGGGTTATCATGAAATTCTCGAATTCCGTCTTCTATGGCCCGCTGAAATTCACGTAAATCATCTAAAATATTATAACCATCTCCACCAACAACGAGATTATAGGTTATCGTCGCTAATTGTAGGCCCACACGGTCATAATACTCGGTCGTTACACCTGTTGCGTCCGCTAAAAATAGTGTAAATGCTGTAAATGTCGCGGCAACTGCACCTGTTTGCGGACCGCCAAACCCTGTGGCGATAGCGGCAGTAAGTCCGATGAGGCTGGCATTTGAAAGTTCGTTAATGGCAATAGAATAGGCATCTCCAAGCGTTTCGATTAAGGTATCGGAAGATATTATATCACCAGATGCTAGCGCTAATGAAATTGTATTTAAACTTGCAGCTAGTTTTTCAAGTTGAGGTTTGTCATCAGGAAGTGAGACGATTGCGGCAATATCAATAACATTTGCTAACAAGCCTAAGGCTTGCCCCATTTTTGTTGAGACTTCCACCCAGCCGTCATCAACATCTCCTGCATCGTAATCCATGTCACTGTCGTCAAGCGATTGGTCATAAGCGTCCGACCATTGGTCCCATTCTATGTCGAGGTCAGAATAGGTTCCTGTTAATAGCCGAAACCCAAAGGTAAAAATTTCATCTATTATGTTGCGGTCATCATCATCGCCAAAAACAATAGGGTTTTCCGCCGATGTAACTTTTTCATCTTTTATGCTAACTAAACCATCATCAGATATAGACGTAAAAAAATCGTCCAAAAACTTAATAGTTTCAACATTAAAAATATCAGTAGTGTTAGGAGAATTCGTGTTAACGTCCAACTCGAAAGCTAAATATTGAGACAAGTCGCTATCAATGGTTTGATTTTTAATAATCCCTTCTATTGCGCTATTGCTCAAAGGTGTCATAAATTCTGTAGTCTGCTCTACAGGTACTTCCAAAGCTAGTAGGTCAATATCTATATCTATTAGCGCGTCCATTATTATCACCTTTTTATGTTTACGGTTGTAAATTTTGTAAAACAATTTGGGGGGGGGGAGTCAACAAGCATTACAATTAGCACAATTTCTTGTTTTTACCCTACACCCGTTAAAGCAGGTGCCGTAAAAGACGAGCCAAGGCGGGCGCAATGGCTTTCTTGCTTTAGAAATGTATCCGCTAATGCGCTCATGGTTATTCCCGCCTACACCGCCGCTTGCACGTCCCCGTTTTCACCGATCCAAGCGCGGCGCATGCCTTGAGAATTAAACGGGAAAACGGGCTGACCAGATGTGCCTAGCGCGATAACGCCGCCATAGCCGCCCTGTATGCCCATGTCTTTGATGGCGCCGCCCGCCGCCGCGCCAAGGCTGTGGCCGCCATATCTGATGCGCGCAGAAATATCTGCCGCGATGGCCGCCTTGATGAAATACTCGCCTTGCCCTGTGCACGACACGGCAGCGCGCTCGTCCGCCCAAATCCCTGCGCCGGGCAAAGGACTATCGCCAACCCGGCCTTGCATTTTACCCAAAAGTCCGCCCGTAGATGTCGCCGCCGCCAGACCGCCACTATCATCGCGCGCCACCACGCCAATGGTGCCTGTGTCCAGATCTTCGGGCAGGCGCGTCACGCCTTGAATGATATAATAGTCGAGCGGGTTCATCACTTGTGTGCAGCCCTGCGCCGCCGCGAAATTTTCGGCCCCGCGCCCCGCCAGCATGACATGGGGCGTGTGCTCCATTACCGCGCGCGCTACCCGCACTGGGTTTTTATAGCCTTTCATTGACGCCACCGCGCCGATATTGCGCGTGGCACCGTCCATGATAGAGGCGTCCAGTTCATACTCGCCCGCTGAGTTTGGGCCCGTACCTTTGCCCGCCACATATAGCCCGCTATCCTCGAGCATCACGGCCAGTTCTTCGCATACGTCCAGCGCGGGCGCGCCCGCGCGCAGCATGTCTTTGCCCCGCGCCGCGACGCCTAAAAGATTAACAATTTGCGGGTCTTGATCTCCGCGCTGATATTTTCCCGCCCCGCCATGAATGGCCAGCCCAATTGTGTGTGTATTTGTCATGGGGAGAGTTTAAGCGTGCACAAAGGGTTTGGCTATGGGAAAATTTTCGCACATGCCCCGGCGAAACGAAGGAGGTACCTATTTCACCAGCTTGCGCAGGGATGCACGGATAAGTGCTGGACGGGCGTGCGTGCGTTTGTTAAGAGCCGTGCACATTATGAACACTGGCGTGCGCTGCGCGCAGCTTCCAAGGATAAGTCATGAAAATCAACGGTAATGAAATACGCATTGGAAATATTATAGAGCATCAAAACTCGCTTTGGGTGGCGGTGAAAACCAATGCAGTTAAGCCTGGCAAAGGCGGCGCATTTAATCAGGTCGAGCTAAAAAACTTAATCAATGGTTCTAAACTTAATGAGCGGTTTCGCGCCTCTGAAACAGTTGAAAAAGTAAGACTGGACCAAAAGCCGCACACATATCTTTATGCGGACGGCGATATGCTTGTGTTTATGAATTCCGAAAATTATGAGCAAATTAATCTGGAAGCTGATTTCATTGGCACTAAGGCGGCGTTTTTGACAGACGGCATGGAAGTGCAGCTAGAGTTTCATGAAGAGCGCCCGATCTCTGTTTCTATACCAGATCAAGTGACGCTAGAAATCGCCGAGACCGAGCCTGTGGTCAAAGGGCAAACGGCGGCAAATTCTTATAAGCCTGCGATTTTGACAAATGGCGTGCGCACCACTGTGCCGCCTTTCATTAGCGTTGGTGAGCGCATCATCGTTATGACCGAAGATGGATCTTATGTGAAGAGAGCTGATTAATGCCAAATGCATCTCCCCTAGTTGAAGTAATGATGGCTGCTGCGCGCAAGGGCGCGCGTGTGTTGTCGCGCGATTTTGGCGAGGTTGAAAACCTGCAAGTATCGCGCAAAGGCCCCGCAGATTTCGTGACCGCTGCTGACCGTATGTCCGAAGAAAAAATTTACGACAGTCTACGCGAAGCGCGGCCCGGCTATGGCTATCTTATGGAAGAAGGTGGTATCGTTGAGGGCACGGATAAAACTCATAAATTCATCATTGATCCGCTTGATGGTACTTTAAATTTTATGCATGGTAATCCGCACTTTGCGATTTCCATTGGTGTGGAGCGTGAAGGCGCCTTGCATGCAGGTGTAATTTATGACGTGATACGCGATGAGATGTTTTTTGCGGAAACTGGGCGGGGCTCGTTTTTGATCGATAGCCGTGGCGTTGAAAAACGGCTTCGCATACCGCCGCGTAAAGATCTAGGCGGCTGCCTCATCGCAACAGGAATGCCGTGGGTTGGAAAGCCAGGACACGCAAAATATTTAAAAGAGCTTCATAAGATTATGGCCGAAGCGGCGGGTGTACGCCGTAATGGCTCGGCTGCACTTGATCTTGCTTGGCTTGCCGCTGGCCGGTTTAACGGATTTTGGGAGCGCGGGCTTCAGCCTTGGGATATTGCGGCGGGCATCGTTATTGTGCGCGAAGCGGGCGGCTGGGTTAAGGAGCTAGATAGCGGATCAGATGACCCGCTATCTACGGGTGATATTGTTTGCGCCAGCGAGACGCTCTTGCCAGAACTGACAAAGCGCATTCAGGGTTAAAGTAGCATTTAGCCAAGCACGCCAAGGTTATAGCTAATCACAGGCGCATCAGCGTTGATTTGTTGCGCGGATGAAATATCCTGCATGGCTTGCGTTTTATCGCCAGAAAGCCAATTAACCGCCGCGCGGTTTGAAAACGCTTGCCAATTTTGCGGCGACGCTTTTAAGGCGCTATCGCAAGCATCGCGTGCTTTGTCATACTGACCTTGCGCGCCAAGGGCGGCGCAAAGATTGCTATAAGCGACCGTACGGCGTGATTTTTTCAGGCCTTGCTTGAGCGCATGACGGCTATAGGCCGCAGATTTACTAAAGTCGCCTTTTTCAAACGCGGTGGCGGCAGAGGCAATCGATCGGGTGGCCGTGCTTTGCACACTAAATTGCGGCGCGCCGTCAGAGGCGAGGGCAGGGGCGGCGAGTACTGTTAACGCAAGTGACACAGCGGCTAATTTAATGGCTTTGGTGGTGGGGAGGATGTTCATGATAATCTCCTTTATGGCGGGTGTTATTTCCAAACCAAAACTGGAAATCAGTTTTTGGAAATCGCCTTTGTTGAACATGATTACATTTAAGTAATTCAAAAAAGAATGCAATTGACATAAAATGCAGACATGATATTCACTTGTGAATGAAAAACTGGTCAGATTACCCTATTCTCCTTGCCGTTGCCGAAACGGGCAGCTTAACTGCTGCTGGTGAGCAGCTACATATAAGTCAGCCCACAGTTGGGCGGCGCATTAAAGCGCTTGAGGCACATTTCGGTGTGCCTTTGCTTAAAAAGGAAGATGGTCGTCTTGCGCCAACCGAATTTGGCTATCTGGTTATCGACCATGTTCGCCGTATGGAAGCAGAGGCCGATGCCATTATGCGCAGCTCGGCCACGCTTGAGCATTCTTTGGTAGGTCCGATTATGATTTCGGCGTCCGAAGGCGTCGGCGATTGGTGGCTCCCTGCCGTAATGCAAGAATTCCGCAAAGACCACCCTGATATTTTGATCGATGTAAATGTTGATTTTCGCGCCGCTAATTTGGCCCAGCGCGAAGCCGATATTGCTTTGCGCTGGATGGGTCCAGGCACGCAAAACAGCTTGATCGGCCGGCGGGTCACGAGTTTCGGGTTTGGTCTTTATGCGTCCAAAACTTATGTGCAAAAACGCGGCTTACCTAAAAAGGCAGAAAATCTTTTAGATCATGACGCCGTACGGTTTTTGCAGCTTAAGGAGGCCTTTTGGCCCCTTGATGGAAATGGTCAAGTGCTGCCTACGCCGCGCACAACCTTTCAGACAAATAATCTTATGGCCCATCATCACGCAATTTTAGCGGGATATGGTATCGGTATGTTGGCGCATTGCTCAATAGAGCCAGGGCAGGGCCTTGTGCAGGTGTTGCCCGATCATGGGCGGGTTGAAGATTTATGGGTTGTAGCCCATGAAGACCTTAAAAAAAGCGCCCGCGTTCGAGCCGCCTTTGATTTTATCGTTGACGCATTGCAAAAAGATAGCGAGCATTTTATCAGTGGTGCGCCATCAGTATTTGTGCATATGACATGTCCGTCATTGGCTGACACGTCAAAGCCATTAAAGGCCACTGTAAAAGGGCGCGTAACTGCCGCTTGACCCCGTAAAACCCTTAGGCTATATACCCCGTTCTCGCGGGGGACCCCTAACGCTTTAACCCGTGGCTTATACAGGAAATGATCATGAAAAAGAATACTCACCCTGATTATCACTTCATCAAAGTTGTGATGACAGACGGCACAGAATACCAAACACGTTCCACATATGGTAAAGAAGGCGATACGCTGACTTTGGACATTGATGCAAGTTCTCATCCAGCTTGGACAGGCGGCGGCAATAAAATGCTTGACCGTGGCGGCCGTGTTTCGCGCTTTAAAGATAAATTCAAAGGCTTTGCTTAATACGCAGCTCTTTTACAACAAAAATAACCCGCCCGAACAATGTTCGCGGCGGGTTTTTTAATGCGGTAATCTCTGTTTAGTCTTTGGTGTTTACATACGCCCAAAGGCAGCTTCAAGTCTGCTAATCTGGTCAGCGACAGTGTTCCCCGTTTGCGCGGCGATAGAGCCGTAAAGCGATCTATCTAGGCGAACGATACGTTCATACAATGATTCTGATTTAGCTAGTAGCTCAAGGAGTAAAGCTGGCAAAGCATGGGCGTATTTATTCAAAGGTTTATTGGTTTCATCATCAATAGTTTCAGGTACAAGGCGGTATTTCTCGGCCCTTGCTTCTGCGCCTGTCATCTCGCCCTCTTTGAGGGCGCGCTGCACAAGTAGCCACGAGGCCACTTGCATAAGGCGCGTTGTCAGGCGCATGCTTTGGCTTGCGTAAATGAGAGCTTCGTTGCGGCCTAATTTTTTGCTGTCATGGCGTCCTGGCCCGTCAAGATAGGCGGCGGTCTGCTCAACCATATCCATACCTTCACGGAATGTTTTAGCAAACAGCTCGGAGGCCGTAAATTCTAAAAGCCGCGCTTCAGCTTGCGGGCTCAATGTATCAGGCTGTGTTCCGATTTTAGCCTTGGCAAGAACCTGCGCGCCCGTTGGCCTTATATCATCATTCATCTTTGTCTCCATCCCAGTCTTTTGCGGCTAGTGTCTCATTATTGCATACTTGGCCTAGGTAGTGCAAACGCCGCGCCAGTTGTTAAGATTTATTAAAAAAACTTTCTGCCGTAGAAAGCTCGGCTTGTTTTTTCTCAATACTAGCGTCGATTCGCGTAAGTTCGGCTTTTAAAATATCTATGCGATCACGCAATTGCTTAACTGATACGCCATATAAATCTTCGCCAACAAGAAAGGTTTTTCCTGCATTGCGTAGTTCTAGCTCGTCCATAACCGATTCCCAATTTAGAGCAGCATAGCGCTTATACTATCAATCACAAAGTCCAATACATAGGTATTTCGCGCGCGCGGTGCCTTGATTGGTTTTGTGCTTAATAATATATAACTAACGCGCCCCAAGTGTGAGAGCGAAACTCATTAATTCGCCGCCGCGCTCGATTTTAATCTCGACCTTATCACTAGGCTTATATTTTTTTAGCTCTGCGGAGTATTGACGTAGATTAGTAACGGGTGTGCCGCCAAGCTCTTTAATAATATCTCCGTCCTTCAGGCCTGCGTTTGCGCCCGCGCTACCAGGTGTGACTTTTGCAATTTTTACGCCTTCGCCCTCATAGGAAAAGTCGGGCATAGTGCCCGTGCTGGCTTTGCGCCCTGTTTTTGGTTTAGGCGGATTTGCGCCATCCGTCACCGAGATTTGAACGGTCATTGGATCTGCGCGGCCCCCTAAATACTCTATGGTTTCTTTGGTAATAATCGCGGCGCGTATTAGGCTATCTGGGTTGATTTTATCCGCCGTGTCAGATGGTTTATGGTAGTCCATAGTTGGCGCGCCGAAAATATGGATGGCAGGTATGCCCATCTCTAAAAATGCGGTGTGGTCGGAGGCATTTATTTTTTGGCTGGGCAATGTGGTTTTAACCCCCGTCGTCGCTTCAATGCCCATGAAGATAAAGGGCCATTCGCGGGCGCTGTCTGTGCCAAATACCATCATTTTTTCACCCGCACTGCCAACGGCGTCTAGGTTTACATTGGCGAAAATTTTATCTGCTGGATAGGATTTGGCAATTTTTACATAATGGCGCGCGCCAACAAGGCTCGCTTCTTCGCCCGTTGGCAGCAAAAATACTACGCTGCGCTCTGGCGCACTGCCCGATAAAGCATAGGCCATTTCCAGCAGCACAGCGGTGCCTGACGCATTATCATCTGCACCCGGGTGAAGCTTACCTTTATAAGCTTCGCGTACATCAGGCCACCCATAGCCGAGGTGGTCATAATGGGCTGAGAGCACAACGGACTGCCCGTCAAATTTCGGGTTGCTGCCTTTAATAACGCCAACAATATTTTTGACCTTTATGGCCTTCCCCTCAGGGCCCTCCATAGTGAAGTTTTGAAAATAACTGCCATTGTCACCGCCAGGACTTATGCCTGCGGTTTTCAGCTCTGCAGCGATGTAATCTGCTGCAATATCAAGGCCTTTCGTACCTACACCTCGGCCATCATAATAAGGCTGCGTGAGTTCAGTAACGATGCCCATCATGCGCCCTTCATCAAAAAGCGGTTTGATCGTGGCAAGGGCGGGGCGCGGGGTCAGCTTAGCGGTGGGCGTGACGGTATTGTCAAGAATAGCGGTCAAAGGCGAGCCAAGCGCAGGCCATTGACCTTTCATCACATTAGTAGGGTCATTACCTTTAAACGCCAAATATGAGTATTTACCGTAATGAGGTAATTTGCGCGCAAGGCCCGCCACCGCTTCGTCACTATGCGCGGTAACACCGACCAAAACGGCTTGCGGGTTTTTAGGGTGGCGTACAGCGATGATGCTTGAATGGCTTTTTAAGGCGACGGTCTGTTCGCCAACACGGAAATTACCGTCTTCAACTCTAGCGTCATAGCCGCGCAGGCCATGAGAGGCCGCCCCGTAAAACTTATTGCGCTGCCCAAATATCCACACCGCGCCTGTTTCTGGCAAGGCGCTTATCTCGCCATCATTCACAATTTTGATGTTGTCACGGTCGCTCCAGCGCGCCGCTAATTTGGAATACCGTAAGCTAAGTTCGGGGCTGGTTTGAGACGGTAAAATAATGAGTATATCTTCGGCGCCAAATGCTTGTCCTAGGGAAGGCGGAATTTCTGCCCAGTGTAGGCGGCGAAACAAGTTAAATTCAGGGTCGATTTCGACACGCACGGCTTTGCCCTTAATATCAAAACTTGCGATTTCTTGATGTGTTGACATAGAGATAGTGTGGCGAGTCACATAGTTTTCGGTGTAAACCGCGAGTGGGACTTGCAAAGTAAATGCGCCGCCGCTTTGCGTTTGCTGCACCATTACGGTTAAGCGGTCTCCTTCTTGTGCGGCCTTTTCAATAGCGAGCTGCGGCGCGCCAATGCCATCTACCCATTGATTGAAAAACGGCGTCAGGTCTGTGCCCGATGTTTTTTCAAATGCAAATTTGATATCACGCCAACCCGCTTTTTTAAACTTGTTGTCAGCGTAAAATGTTTGCAAGCTTTTGATGAAAATTTTGTCGCCAACTTCTGTGCGCAGCATGTCAAACACCATAGCCGTTTTGCCATAGCCAACAGCTTCGGTCACGGGGTCAGTGCGTGATATGAACTTTGCAAGCGGGAAATCCGTGCTTTCGTCTACATAATTTGTGTAGCGCTGCAAGGCTGCGCGGCGATGATCTGCGCCTGTACCGCGCCCTTCAGCCACCAAATGATCTGCCATATAAGCAGTTAGACCTTCGGCCCAATTGCCTGTTCCAAAGTCGATATAAACACTATTACCCCACCAATTATGCAAAAGCTCGTGCGGGTAGGACGAGTGCAGAATAAACGGAAAGCGAATGATTTCCGATCCTAGCAAAGTAAAGCTCGGCATGCCGTATCCCGTCTCCCAAAAATTTTCGACCAATGCAAATTTCGAGTAAGGATAAGGCCCGATAAGCTCGCTATACATGTCCATATATTGGCCCGTAGTATCGAGATATTTTTTGGCGAGCGCTGGGTCGGGCGTGCGCAAAAACGCTTGAATATTAACCTCGCCCGATGCCTGTTCGTAAATTTTTAACGGAGCTGCAATGACGTAAATTTCTTCGGCGGGGGTTTCGGCGGTCCAGCGGGTATCGTCCAATACGCCTTGCGAAACACTTTGCCAGCCAGGCGGCAGGGTTACATCTAGCGTGTAAATGACAAGTGTGTCGTCCATGGTGGGCACCCAATAGCTTGCGCCCGACAGATACACACCGCGCTCTTCAATAAGGCCTGGCGTGACCGAAACCCCGCGCCCATATTCATCGCCTATTTCGGTGATTGGAAAATTCATCTCGCCTGAAATATGAAGTGACAGTGTATTGTCTTGTCCTGGGGTTAACCCCGAAAGGATGTAGGTGTTTACGCTAAGCGGGGTTTGGCTTTCGTCATTATCGCGGTCCATTCCAATATCTTGAGCGGGTTGGTTTTCTTGTTTAAGCGACAGAGTTTCTGCCTCGCCGCCAAGTCTAATGTTCAGATGAGAGGCAAGCTTAAATTCCATCTCGCTTTTGGCAAGCGCCGCAGGAATGGTGAGCGCATCTGCGGCTCTGAAGCTATTGGTGCCTGGCGTGATAGTCATGTGAATGTCGTGACGCAGGGCTGGCGCGTAAACGATTTGCGCTGGCGCGGCCTCTATTGCTGGCGCGGCCTTTTTATCTTTGGCCCCGCAGGCGGCAAGAGTGCTCAGTAAAAAACTTAGGGCAAGCGCGCGAATGATATTTGGCATGACATTTCCTTTGGGGCCTAAAAGACTTCGCTCTTATAGAGCACAAATAAGTCTTAGTGCAAATATATCCTCTAGCGGGACGCTTACCAATTTGTCGCAAGGCGCAAGCGTTTACGCCTGCGAAAATATGGCGTAAATAGGCTAGAGATTAGCAGAAAATTGGACCGATTACTCATGAATAAATTCTTTAAAATTACGGCGCTTACAGCCGCTGCTCTATTGAGCGCTTGCGGACAAGAACCTGCCCCCG
>Ga0209633_10003911_pt1 | contig 13605 bp, 1 predicted proteins | sample Cruoilmetagenom1_FD_187290 | JGI IMG/M metagenome (GOLD analysis project Ga0209633, IMG submission 187290) | Oil polluted marine microbial communities from Coal Oil Point, Santa Barbara, California, USA - Sample 1 (SPAdes) (version 2) | ecosystem: Environmental > Aquatic > Marine > Oil seeps ... | reverse complement strand
TAAACTCGTATTGCGAATTCCCTAAATCTAATATCGTTAATCGCATTTGAGAAGGAGACGATAAATCAAGCCCTTTATTCAAATCTTCTCGCTTTCTTTCCTCAACCCAATTATGAATATCCTTGTTTTCTAGCTCTGATGGAAATTTATTATATACAAAACTACCTGAAATCTCCTTTTTAACTAATTGCAATATTTTTCCTGAATCTGTACTAATAAATTGAGTTCTTAAAACAGGATAACGTTGAATTAATTTTTCATAAGCTTGCTTTAAATCATCTATACTAACATTAGTAGATTGTATTTTATAACAAAATTGCTGAAAATAGTTATGTTTTGACGTAAGCCAATGATAATACATTCCTTCCTGCGCAGGTGACAATTCATATAAATCTTCTAATAACTCATCTTCATTAATTTTCTTAAGTTCTTTATAATTTAATTTCGAATATGTTAAATCAGCCGAAGTAATATGTGTTTTCTCATTTAAAGATAATTTTTGAATTAACGCTGTAACATTCTGCTCATATTTTTTTATAAAATTATCTATTGTTTCTTTCGAAAATTGTTCATCATTGTATGATAATGAAAGTGTTAATTCGCCTTCTATAATATTTCCAATAAAGTTAAAAATTAGAGTATCTTCAGTAGTTTCTAATGCATCTTTACCAATATACTCAGAAGCATATTCAAATAATTCTTTTCGTTTTTTATTTGTTTTATCATCAGCATCAAAATCTGCCAAATAGTTAAACATAATAACTGGAGTAAGATTTGATGAGTAATCTTTATTCAAATATTTAAGAATACTATATCCAATACCATTATTAGGAATTTTTCTAATACTATCTTTTATTCCTACAAGACTTTCTTCTATATCTAATGTTTCAGATACATCTAAAACAACTGGATGCTCTGCAGAGAACCATCCTACCGTTCTACTCAAATCTATTTCATCAATAATGTCTTCTCTTCCGTGACCTTCTAAATTTACTAGTGTCTTGTTGATATTGAGTACATCCTTAATTGCTAGACCTAACCCTGTTAAAAGGATATCATTTACTTCTGTATTATATACATTATGAACTTTGGTTAACAACAAGTTAGTCATTGTTTTATCTAGGATGAATGACGCTTTTGTATTTAAAGTTATTTTCCCTTTATTTAAATTATTTTCTACTGAAAACTTTGATATATCATGCTCTAAAGATTTCCAATATTTAATTTCTTTTTGCAGTAAATCATTATTTGCATAGTCCTGTAAAGCCGATGCCCATTTCTTATATGAGTCTGTTTTTTGAGGTAAAGAAATAATTTCTCCTAAAATATTTTGCTCATATAATGTTGTAAAATCTTCTTTTATAATTTTACAAGAAATTTCATCTACTAATAAATGATGACATATAAAAGCTACATAATCACAATTACTAAATTTAAAATGAGATACATTAAATAATGGTCCTTTAGAAAGATTCAATGATGATTGGATTTTCTCACAAATCATTCCCATTTCTTTTAATCCATCTTCTTCTAGACTTAAATCATGGTATACGACTTGACTAAAATGTTCATCATACTTATGATTATACTGTTTCCATATTCCGTTATCCTCTGTAAATGTTATACGTAATGCATCATGGTGACGTACTAATTGACCTATAGATTTTTTAACTATATTTATATCTAAAGGTTCGTTACTTTTCAGTAATATTGATTGATTAAAGTGATTCATTTTTGTTAGTCCAGAATCTTTAAACAAATTCAACTGTGGTGGTGTTAACATTACTTCACCTTCTACCTCAGATTGATCAATAACCTTGTCTCCTTTCTTTATTAGTTTTACTAAATCTTTTAACACAGGTACTCTTAATACGTCTGCTACATTAAGAATATAACCTTGTTGTCTCAATCTAGAAACTAACAAAATAGACTTTATAGAATCTCCGCCTAGATTTAAGAAATTATCTCCAACTCCTATTTTTGGAACTCCAAGAACAGCTTCACATAAAGAGACTAAAAGTTTTTGTATTTCATTTGATGGAGCTTCATATTCTTTCTTTAAATATGCCTCTTCATTTAGCTTTGGCAATACCTTTTTATCTATTTTACCATTTGAATTTAATGAAAACTCTTCTAGCTTCATATAAAGTTTTGGCACCATATAATGAGGCAACTTTTTTTGAAGCTCTTCCTGAATTTGAATTGGAGTTGCATCTTTCAAAGTGGTATAGTAAGCAACTAATTGTTTATCTTCATTTTTTTTGAATAAAACTACTGATTGGTGAACAGTATTTAATTCATTTAATGCAGTTTCAATTTCTCCTAATTCTATCCTGTGTCCGTTTATTTTTACTTGGTCATCTTTTCTTCCTGCAAAAACTAAATTACCATTTGAAAGCCAATACCCTAAATCGCCTGTTTTATAAAGTTTTTCTCCTTTTTTATAAGGGTTTGGTATAAACTTTTCATTAGTTATGCTCAATTGGTTTAAATATCCTTCTGAAACTCCAGCACCTCCAACACAAATTTCGCCAAGAGTTCCTTTTGGTTTTAAATTACCATCATCATCTAAAATATAAATAGTAGTATTGTGTATAGGGACTCCAATAGGAACGATATTTGATTCTAACGAAACCTTAGTAGTATTTGACATTTTAAATATAGATGCACATATACTTGTTTCTGTTGGTCCGTAAGCATTATAATAATTATTACCAAAAGGTAGAATTGACATTACTTTTTTAACATCTGGAGATTCTCCTGCCGTAATGAGTGTTTTCAAATTCTTAAGACTATCATTACTCATTATTTGAAAATATGAAGGAGGTAATGTCGCCACATCTATACTATTATCTATAATGTAACTCTCTAATAATTTAGTGGCATTTCGTGTTTCGTCATTCACTATATACAATTCCGCCCCTGACAACAATATTATAAAGATTTCAGAAATAGAAGCATCAAAAGAAAAAGAAGCAAATTGTAAGCCTTTACTGTTATTTTTTATCTCAAAAATATCTATCTGGGATAAAATAGTATTTAATATTGCCTTATGCTTTATAGGAACTCCTTTAGGTTTACCTGTTGATCCTGATGTATAAATTACATATGCTAAATCTTCTGATAAAACCGAGGTGAGGTTTTCTGAACTAAACTTAGAAACATCAATATCTGAAGTATAAATTATATTATCAAAATATTCTAAATCTTTCTTATAGGATAAATTAGAAACTAATAATTTAATACCTGCATCTTTTATAATATATTTCTTTCTTTCTAAAGGGTATTTTGTATCTATTGGAACATAAATACTTCCTGTTTTTAAAATCGCTAATAAATATATGATACTTTGTTCACTTCTATCTAAATGAATACCTATATAATCACCTTTTTGAACATTATGTTCATTTATTAAGTAATTTGAAATTTGATTTGACTTCTTATTCAATGCTTCATAAGTTAGTCTTGTATTCTCATAAACTATAGCTGTAGCATCAGGAGTTTTTTTCACTTGATCATAGAAAAAGCTTAACATGGTACTATTTTGATTATAATCAACCATGGTATCATTAAATCTATCTAATAATTCGTCAGTTTCTTTTTTAGATAAATAATCAATAGATCTTAAAGGAATCTGAGGAGATACCAGAACACTTGAAAATAAGCTCTTAAAATGATTAATTATATTTTCAATTAATTCTTTTTCATATACTTCTGAATTAAAAATAACTTGTAATGCAATAGTATTGTCGAAAGGAGAAAGATGAAACTCTATATCATCTCTACATGCTGAAAAACCGTTGTCTTGTATTTTTTCATCAATTTCATCTAATGCTATTGGGTTATTACTATTTATTGTTAGTGAAATATCAAAAATTGCAGATTTACCTTGATCAGATCTTAAATTTAAATCACCTACTAATTTATCAAATGGATATTGCTTATGTTTAAAATCATTTAATGTTCCTTCTTTAACATTCTCATAAAAATCTATAAAACTATTTTCAGGATTAACGTGATTTCTTAAAGCTAACAAATTAACATAAAAACCTATTTGATTTTCTAAATCTGGATGATCTCTTTCTGTTACTGGACTTCCAATAATAATATCTTTATTGGATGTATATCTATGAAATAAAACATTAAGTATTGTTAAAGCTACTGTGAACAAACTTCCATCATGAACTTTAATAAATTCATTTATTTGCATTGTTAAATCTTCAGAGAAAAAAGTCTTTAGACTTTTTCCTGTAGAAGTTTGTCCTATTTGTTGTTGTTTATTTGGTAATAAATTAATTCTTGCTAATTCTCCAGATAGTTTGTTTTCCCAATATTCTTTGTGGTTTTGAAAACTAGAATTATTTAATTCATTTTGCTGCCATACAGCATAATCTTTATACTGAATTCTTAATGCAGTTACCTCAGGAACAGTATTAGAAACATATGCTTGATAATATTTCATAACATCATTGGACAGGATATTCGTTGACCACTCATCACTAATTATATGATGCATGTTATAATAAAACACATACTTATCCTTAGATAACTGGAGTAAGCTAGCTCTAAACAATGGCCCCTTAACTAAATCAAAAGATTTATAAGAGTCATCTAAAATATATTTTTGGGCAGTTTTTTCTGGGTTATCGTCATCTCTAAAATCATTATAGCTAATAACAAAATTTAAATTTTCAGCATCTAAAGCATATTGCCTAACTTGTCCTTCTTCATCTTCTTTAAATATAGTACGTAATATTTCGTGACGTTCTATAACCGCATATATTGCCTTTTGAAATTTCGTTATATCATATACTCCATTTAAAATAATACTTTTAGGTACGTTAAAAGTACCTTTTCCATTATCTATTCTTTCAGCTAACCATAACCTAAATTGAGCACTAGATAAAGGATAGTTTAAATGTTTTTCACATACTGGTATTTCCTCATATTGTAAACTACTAAAAGACAAACTCTTATTCTTAGTTAAAAAAGCAATTAATTCTTTTTTATTTCGCTTAATTTCTAAAAGAAGATCTTCATTTATTTCTTCATTACTTGACAATAATTCTAATTCTCCTTTATTGACATCTATAACAATACCATTTTTAGATATTTTATTTAATAACTCAATCATAATGTTATTTTTTTTAGTGGTTGCCCTTTTGATTTAATTTTTATCTGATTTTCAGAGAATTCAATTTGGGATACTAATTCTTTTATCGTTCTGAAAAGAAATAGACTTTTTATTTCTAGGTCTATACCTAAAGTTTTTTTTATTCTAAAATTAATTTTAATAGCATTTAAACTATTCCCACCCAATTCAAAGAAATTATCGTGAATACCAATTCTATCTATATTTAAAACTTCTTCCCATATTTTCACTAATTGAATTTCTAAATATTTTGTTGGTGCAACATATTCTTTCTGAGCATAAAAAGTCTCTGGTATTGGCAGCGATTTTCGATCTATTTTACCGTTTGATGTAAGTGGTAGTTTCTCTAATTTTAGATATATGTTAGGAATCATGTAATTTGGTAGTTTCTCTTCTAATAATAAAATTAGTCCTTCCCTTATACTATTAGAATCTACTAACTCATTAGAAACTATATAGGCGACTAATTCTTTTGATCCGTTTTGATTCATTACAGCTGCGACTACAGATTCTTTTATATTGTGCAACTCATTAATTATAGAACTTATTTCTTCAAGTTCTACCCTATACCCTCTTATTTTTACCTGGTTATCATTTCTCCCATGAAACGCAATACTTCCGTCAGGCCTCCAACTACCTAAATCTCCAGTTTTATAAAGAGACTCACCCCTTATAAATGGATTATTTATAAAGTGTTTCTCCATCAATTTTGGTCGATTTAAATAACCTCTGGCTAATCCAGATCCACCAATACAAATCTCTCCTATTACTCCCTGAGGTTGTAATGTGTTTTTGTTTCCTAAAATATAACAAGTGTTATTTCCAATATTTTTTCCTATGGATAATATATCATAGCTATCTTTTGTTACTTTATATTCTGTAACTGAAATAGTTCCTTCTGTAGGTCCATATTTATTATATATAGATATATTTTCAGGCCAATTTTCAAATATTCTCTTATCAAAAGGCTCTCCTGCCGAAACAACTCTTTTTAAATTTAAGGAAGGATGATATTCTATAGTTTGAAGAAATGAAGGCACAGCATGTAAATGCGTTACTTTATAATCACATAACATTGTGTAAAACAATTTGTTATTTAATAAATCTGACTTTTTAGGAACCACTAACTGGCAACCATTCAATATTGATAAAAATAATTGTTCTATTGACGCATCGAAAGAAATACTAGAAAACAGAATAAAAACATCTTTTCTTGTAATATTAAAGTACTTTGACTGATGACTTATGTAGTCTGAAACACTTTTATGTTCTATCAATACTCCTTTAGGAAGCCCTGTTGTCCCTGAAGTATAAATGACATAAATCAATTGATCCAATTCTATATTTATATTCAAAGGAGAATTTGAAAAAGTTGCTAAATCACCTTTGAGTAAATCTATATATAATACATTAACCTCATCTTTAAATTCATCAAAAATCATATTCATTGAAGAGTGACTCAACAAATATTCACACTTAGTGTCCTCTATTATAAATTCTAATCGTTGATCAGGGATTTCAGTGTCTATGGGAACATATGCGCCGCCAGATTTGATAATTCCTAATATCCCAATAAACATATCAAAAGAACGATCTATGCATATTGGAATTAAAGTATCTCGATTTACTCCTAGCTTGTGCAAATAATGAGCTAATTGATTTGATTTCTCATCAAGTTCTTTATAGGTAAGTGAATTTCCTTCAAAAATAATTGCTGTTGCATTAGGAGTCTTTTTTGCTTGTAATACAAATAAATCTATCATATTAGATTCCGATTTATTTTCTGTAGAAGGTTTATTGAACTCAAATAACAATCTAGTTTCTTCTTCTTCTGACAAAAAATTAACTGTGCCAATACAAGCTGATGGCTCAGCCATAAGTGTTTTTAATAATCTTTTGTAGTTCAATAGAAGTTTCTCTATCATTTCATATTCATAAACCTCTGTATTATACCCCAATAACAAATCTAAACCTCCTTCAATCTCAGTAAAATCAAATTCTAAATCAAATTTCACTTTTGCAATTCCCAGTTCTAATATCTCTTCATTATTTTTGAACTTTATCCCCCTTTCTCCAGTTCCATTATAATCAACCAAAATATCAAATAGTGGATTTCTTCCAATATCACGTTGAATCTCTAAATTTTCAATTAACTCATCAAAAGGATACATTTTATGTTTATATGCTTCTATAGTATTTATCTTTATTTGTTCATAAAAAGACAAATAACTATCCTTAGGGTTAATTTGATTCCTTAGTGCTAAAGCATTAATATAAAAACCTATTTGATTTTCTAAATCTGCATGGTTTCTGCCCGCTACAGGACTACCTATAGTTATATCTAATTCTCCTGTATATCTATATAATAATACTTTCCAAACAGATAGTAATCCTAGAAATAAACTCCCTCCTTTTTCTGTGGTGAAGTTTCTCATTTTTTTAACCATCTCAGGTGAAATACGAGTTCCAAGTCGTTTACCCCTATATGTTTTTATTTGAGGTCTTTGTTTTTGTGATGGTAAATTCAATATTGAGGTTTCCTTATTAAATTTCGACAACCAATATTTCTTATGTTCCTGAAATACAGAACTATTTAGTTCTGATAATTGCCAAGCAGCATAATCTTTATACTGAATACGTAAAGGAGATATAGTTTCAAAATTATTTGATACAAAAGCTTGATAGTATCTCATAACGTCTTTAGATAATATATCCATAGACCATCCATCACTAATAATATGATGCATGTTATAATAAAACACGTATTTATTATAAGGTAATTCTAATAAACCTGCCCGTATTAATGGTCCTTTCGATAAATCAAAAATTTTACTATCATCATGTAAAGTATATTTTGAAATCACTTCTTTTGTATTTTCAACTTCTCGAAAATCTTTATAATCAATAGAAAAATTTAGCTCCTCAATACTTAAAACATATTGCCTAACTACTCCTTCATCATTTGATTTAAAAACCGTGCGCAATATTTCATGATGATTTATAACTGCATGTATTGCTTTTTTAAAACAATCCATATCGTAACTTTCATCTAAAATAATTTGATTGGATATATTATAAGCAATAGAATTCTCTTGTAATTGACTTGCAATCCATAATCTATACTGAGCATTTGATAATTGATAGCTTTTTTGTTTAGCACAGATTGGAATTTCAGAGTATTTTTTTCCTTCTATTTTGAACTTAGTATTTTTATTCAAATACTCTATGAGTTCTTTTTTATGCTTTCTTATTTCCGATAGCAAATCAGAGTTTATACGTGTCTTAGATGAAAATAATTTTAATTCCCCTTTGACTAGCTCTATTACAACTCTTTCTTCATTTATTTTCTTCAATAAATCAATCATAATTTGATTTCATTTAAAGTTTCATATTCCGTTTTCATTCCCTTTTGATTTAACGAAAAATCTATTTGAAACGCCAAATCATCAATTTTACTAAACTGAAATAGAACTTCCATATCTAGTTCTACATTTAGTTCTTTTCTTATTTTAGAAACGACTTTAATTACATCTAAACTGTTCCCTCCTAATTCAAAGAAATGATCTTTTATTCCTATTTTTTCTATATCTAATATTTCTTCCCATATTCTAACTAATTGTAATTCTGTTTCTGTAGAAGGAGCTATATATTTATTTTTGTTGGATATACTATTCTCAGGAGATGGTAATGCTTTTCTATCTACTTTTCCATTTGAATTTAAAGGCATATCTTTAAGTGGAATATAAAAGTTCGGAATCATATAACTAGGTAGTTTCTCATGTAAATAGTCACGCACTTTTTGCACATCTATTTCTTCTTCAGAAACAACATATGCTATTAATTGTTTATTTCCATTAACAGCTTCTTTTACAATAACTACTGATTGTTTAATTGCCTCTACTCTATCTAAAGTTGCTTCTATCTCTCCAAGTTCGATACGATATCCCCTTATTTTAACTTGATCATCTTTTCTTCCGATAAACTCAACATTCCCATCAGGATACCACCTCCCTAAGTCACCTGTCATATATATCAATTCTTCTTTTTTAAATGGACTTTCAATAAATCGTTCTTCTGTTAATTTTTTTTGATTTAAATATCCATGCGCTAAACCAAATCCACCTATATAAATTTCTCCTATTACTCCTGTAGGTTGTAATTGTTTAGATTCATTTAAAATATATACTGTCGTATTATTTATTGGTTTCCCTATTAGTACGTCTTTCCTATTTGGATAGATAATATTGTTTTTTTGATACTTGTAATTTGTTACAACATGTGTTTCTGATGGGCCATAATGATTGTATAAATCTATAGATGAATATGAATCAAGAAAAGTATTTAAATCATCTGTTAATTTTAGTTGCTCCCCTGCTGAGATTATTTGTTTAATCTTATTTCCTACAAAATCACTTGGTGTATTTATACTAAACAAACCTATCATTGCAGCATATGGAAAAGCTAAAACCTCTATTGACTCTTGAACTATATAATCTTTAAGAGATATGAAATCTAATTTTAACTTATCTGATATTATATGTAACTCACCTCCATTAACTAAAGCCCCATATACATCCTGCAGAGATACATCAAAACTAAAAGATGAATAGTGTAAGCATTTTAAATTTCTTTTTACTTTAGCTACTGAGAAATCCCAATTTATTAAGTTTCTTAACATTCTGTGAGTTTGAATAACTCCTTTTGGTACTCCTGTAGATCCTGAAGTATAAATTACAAATGCATTTTCAGTAATATTAGATTGGTTTAATCTAGAAAAATTATAATTTTCTTTAGGTAATTTAACATTAACAATCTTAAATAAATTACTATTTAATTTTTGAGTAATCTCTAAAGTTTCATCACTTATAATGTGAGTGATTCTTGAGTCTTTTAAAATAAACTCTATCCGTTCTAACGGATATTTCATATCAATAGGAACATAAACTTTACCAAGTTTCATGATAGCTAACATACTAATTACACTATCAATAGATCTTTCTAAAATAACACCTATATATTCATCATTTATTACGTGATCTAATAAACGATGCGCTAATTGATTTGATAATTCATCTACTTCTTTATACGTTAACTTATTATTTTTATCAACTAAAGCCATGGTATTTGGACTTTTAAACACTTGTTCTTCAAACAAATCTACTACTGTTTTCTCGTCAGTATAATTTACATTTGTATTATTATATTCAAGTAATAATTTATATTCTTCAAATCTCTGTAAGTAGTTTAATTCACTTACTTTGGTTTCTTTTTCTTCTATTACAGACTTAATTAAATTTTGATAGTGTTGTATAAAACTAGTAATCATTTCGTAATCATAAACATCTGTATTATAAGTCAAATCTAACCTTAAAACTTCTCCTTCTTCTCTGAAGTTAAATTCTATATCAAACCTACTCATGATTTCACCATGATCCTTTATTACTCCAATCTTCTCATTAACGCCCTTTAAAGTCTGTTCATTATTATCTGCATTTTGTAATACAAGTAATATATCGAACAATGCATTCCTAGACGTATCTCTTCTTAAATTTAATTCTTCTACTATTTTATCAAAAGGATATACCTGATGATTATATGCTTCTAATAATTCTCCTTTTACGGTATCATATAATTCATTAAAAGATAAATCTCCTGTAATATTTGTTTTGAGTGCAAGTGTATTGGTATAAAAACCTATCTGATCCTCTAAGTCTGAATGATCTCTGCCTGCTATTGGACATCCTATAATAATTTCTTCCTCTCCAGTATATCTGTGTAATAATGTATTTAATGAAGATAATAAAAACATAAATAAAGTTCCTTTCTGCCCTTCAACATACTTTTTTATTGAATGTATTATTTCAGAGTTAATGTAAAAACTAAGATGTCTTCCATTATATGTTTTAATATTAGGTCTATGTTTATATGAAGGTAAATTAATTAAAGGAAGGGTTCCAGAAAATCTATTTACCCAATAATTTTTGTGTTGCTCATATTCATTTGTGTTAAGCTGTATTTGTTGCCATGCAGCATAATCTTTATATTGTATTCTTAATTTGGGTAATTGTAAATCAATATTCTTAGAATGATGATTATAAAAAGATAAAATATCTCTTTTTAAAACTTTCATGGACCAGCCATCACTGATAATATGATGCATATTGAAATAGAATATATATTTCTCCTTTGAAACTTTTATCAAACTAACTCTTAATAGTGGTCCGTTTTCTAAATCAAAAGGTTTGTATGAATCTTCTTTAATATATAATTTTGCTTTTTCAATAGGTGCTTCTTTGAGACTATAATCTTTTTGATCAATCTTGAAACCAATTTCCTCTATATTTAATACAATCTGTTCTACAGTTCCTTCAGTATTTTCACGAAAAACAGTGCGAAGTATTTCATGCCTACCCAAAACGCTCATCATTGATTTTTTGAAGTGTTGAATATTATAATCACCATTCAAAAAAATACTAGAAGGTAAATTATACGATGCATTACTTCCTTTAAACTGACTTAATACCCATAAACGATTTTGTGCATTAGAAATCGAATAACTTCCTAGTTCAGGTAATTTTGGTATCTCACGATAAAGTATATGTTTTGAGTCTTTAATGAGAGAGATTTGCTCCTTAAGCACTGGAGTATTAAATATTTTATTTATTGTTACTTTCTTATTAAATGCCTTCTGATATTTAGAAATCAATTTTATACTACTTAAGCTATTACCGCCTAATTCAAAGAAATGGTCATTCAAACCTATTTTTTCTATATTTAAAACATCTTGCCAAATTGAAACTATTCTTTGTTCTAATTCAGAAACAGGAGCCAAATATTTACGTTTATTATATGAATCTCCTTTTGGATTTGGTAAGTTTTTTCTATCAATTTTACCATTTTGTGTTAAAGGCATCTTCTCTAACTTTACATAAACCTTAGGCACCATGTAAATTGGAAGTTTTTGCGTTAAAATAGCTTGAACTTCATTAGTATCTAGGGTATTGTCACATACAATATAAGCAACAAGGTTTTTAGTTTGTGAAGTAATATCTTCATGAACAGTAACTAAAGTTTGTTCTATATTTTTTATATTATTAATAGCTATTTCTATTTCACCCAACTCAATACGATACCCATTAATTTTTACTTGATAATCTTTTCTTCCAATAAATTCAATATTCCCACTTGGTAACCAACGCGCCAAATCACCCGTTTTATATAGCTTTGAGTTTGTTTTAAAAGGATTATCAATAAATGTTTCTCTAGTTAGCTCTTCTCTATTTAAATACCCCAATGAAAGACCTTCTCCTCCAATACACAACTCACCTATACAACCTACTGGTACTAATGATTCCTCTTCATTTAAAATATATACTTGAGTATTAGCAATAGGCTTTCCTATTAGTACTTTTTGATTCTTTTTTAATTTAAACATACAAGACCAAATTGTAGTCTCTGTAGGTCCATAAAGATTCCAAACCTGATTACTTCTATCTAATAATTTTTCTTTTAAATATTCTGGTAATGCTTCTCCTCCAGATAATAATTGAATATTAGTATCAAGTCCCCATTCTTCTTCTAATAACATTGACCAATGGGATGGAGTTGCTTGAATACAGTTAGGTTTCTCTTTTTGAATAATTTCAGTTATATACTCTGGATCTTTTGCATTATCATCATTAATCATAATTAGTTTACCTCCTAATATCAATGGAGCAAAAAATTCTAATATTGAGATATCGAAAGTAAAAGTAGTAAGACTTAAAAAGCTAAGAGAAGAATTCCAGTTCATGGTGTCTCGCATACTAAACAAGAAATTCATTAATGAACTGTATTCAACTTTAACTCCTTTAGGTTTCCCTGAACTTCCTGATGTATAAATTACATAAGCTAATTCATCTATACTTAACGATGGAATTTTAGAATTGATAATAGTAGTTTCATTATTTATCTCTATATCATCACTATATATTGCATGAACATTTAGTGTGCTAAAATTAAGTTCTTTGTATATGTGATGGTCTGTTAGAATATATGATGCATTGCTATCTTCTAAAATAAAATCTATTCTGTCTTTAGGGTAATCTGGTGTAATTGGCACATATGCAGCTCCTAATTTCATGATTCCTAATAAGGTTGGAATCATATCTATTGATTTTTTCATACAAACAGGAAGCAATGTTTTAGGAGTAACCCCTTTGTTATATAAAAAATTTGCAATTTGATTTGACCTGTCTTCTAATTCCTGACATGTTAATCGACTTTCTTCAAATTGTATTGCTATGTTATTAGGCGTGTTTTTTGCATGTATTTCAATAAAATCAACTATCGTTTTATTTTCAGAAAATACAACTTCGGTATCATTTAGATCCTCTACTAAATATATACTTTCCTTGTGAGAAAGATAATTTAAATCCGCTATTTTTTTTGATTGATGATTTAGTACTTCAAGT
>Ga0209633_10003910_pt1 | contig 13606 bp, 17 predicted proteins | sample Cruoilmetagenom1_FD_187290 | JGI IMG/M metagenome (GOLD analysis project Ga0209633, IMG submission 187290) | Oil polluted marine microbial communities from Coal Oil Point, Santa Barbara, California, USA - Sample 1 (SPAdes) (version 2) | ecosystem: Environmental > Aquatic > Marine > Oil seeps ... | reverse complement strand
ATACACCGTCCAGGCCATCCAGCCAACTGCATCAGATCACGGACTGATTTCATCTAAGAATATGGTAAACCCAGGGTCAGCCATCCATCAAGGTGCTGTACTCATGAACGTCCTCGCCACACTTGGGCTGATCTCTGTATCTTACGGCTTATGGGAAGGTGTTGAAGGTGGTGAAAACTCGGAACTAGTCGATACTGATAACTTCCGTTATATTCGTTTACAGTTTGAAGGCGATAAGTTGATTGGTGCGAATACATTAGGAATCACTCAAAATATTGGTGCAATTCGTGGGTTAATACAGTCAAAAACTGCATTAGGCATATGGAAAGAACGCTTAATGGACAACCCATTACATTTCATGGAAGCTTATGTAGGTGTTACTGGCGGACATTCCTAATTAGTTTTATTCATTATTAATAATACTGGAACTTTAGCTTCTTTATAGTTATTTACAGCTAAAGTTCCGCACATTAATAACTTCACTCGTGAATAAGGTATTTAAACTTGAAAATAGAATTTAAACTTTTTGCTACTTTAATGCGGTTTTTACCCGATGATGCAGATGGGCATGTGGTGATGATGGATGTAGATCCATCAACGACTGCTTTTGACCTTATTGATCATTACGGTATTTCCCATTGCGAAGCTTATCTAGTATTACAAAATGGTGTGTACCTTTACGATGAGCAAAAAAAGATACCTTTAAATGATGGTGATACGCTAGCGGTTTTCCCTCCTGTAGCAGGAGGGTAAACATCACGTGAGTGCTACCAGCATCAACCTTGAAATGGGCATATCACTCAAGGTTTTTGATGACACCTTACCCAATGCTTCTGCCCCCTATGAAATTATCAAGACACCAGATGGCTATCAACTTACGTATAATCTCCTTTCGATAAACATAAAACTAGTAGAACAGTTTCCAAGAAAAATCGCAGGTCTAACTATCCCAGTAACTCACGTAGAACTCATTTTTAACGAACACTCTACTGCAGATATAGAAAAGTATATGCTTAGATTCAAACGTTATTTTCATCGTGGAGGAGGATAAGCAGTGAGCAACATGACCCCTGAACAAAAATCACGCTACGATCGCCAAATCAAGCTGCCTGCTATTGGAGAAAAAGGACAACAACGCCTGCTCGACTCACGAGTTTTGATCATTGGCATGGGTGGTCTTGGCTCTCCCGTCGCTTTATATCTAGCTGCCGCTGGTATTGGACACTTAGTCTTAAGCGACTACGATGTAGTGGAAGAATCCAACTTACAACGTCAGGTTATTCATACTCAAGAGAGTATCAATAGTTTAAAAGTCGACTCTGCTAAAGAACGCCTATTGGCTATCAATCCGGATATTAAAATAACTTGCCTAGGCTATGAACTTGACCAGGAAGAATTACATTCAGAAGTTGAATCAGCCGATGCTGTCGTCGATTGCACCGATAACTTCCCCAGTCGTTTTGCACTTAATCGAACAACCGTAGAGCTAAAGACACCGTTAATTTCAGGTGCCGCAATCCGTCAGGATGGTCAAGTAGCCACCTTCGACTCACGTGATAGTGCCAACCCCTGCTATCAGTGCTTATACAACGATACAAACCTTGAAGGCATGACCTGCGCTCTAGAGGGCGTGGTAGCTCCTGTGGTCGGCATCATAGGTACTATGCAAGCACAAGAAACCATCAATGTCCTACTAGGTCGTTCTGCTTTAACGGGGAAACTCATGCTACTGGATGCACAGTCACTAGAATGGCAACGTATCCAGTTACCCAAGAATCCGGGCTGTCCTATTTGTAACACCTGATGTGATCTCTGAGACTATGCTCAATAATTTACTCAAGCTACTCTTCCCTCAAGAGTACAGAGAATTTCCACATCAGAGATTAGCACTCAATTTACTGCGTGCCATGCATATCCTAAGCTTTAGTGTTCTGGTAGGTGGATTGTTTTTTAACCAGCCCACAGAATTTCTATTTCCATGGATACTAGCCACTATTATTAGTGGAATTAGCATGTTTGCAATCGATCTTTTTAATAGTTGCATTGCCCTATTTGAAATTCGTGGTATTGCAATCATTGTTAAAGTTTTATTGTTACTACTTATCCCACTGACAGAGGGTTGGGCGCAGATTCTAGTATTATTTACCGTCGTTATTTTTGCCTCATTTATCAGCCATACCTCACGAAGAATTAGGCACTTTAATATTATGCCTGCGAGCTTTCAGGAAAAATTTGGATTACATCCACACAAGCCTAAAACCAGAAAACACACCGCATGAGTCTATTGAACGAATACCTGGAATTATTTACCCAGATTGCTAATCGCATACCACTTCCAAAGATCAAGAGTGTCTATTTACCAGAGTCAGATAGACTAGTAGATGGCATCAAAAAGAAAGATGAGTTTGGGTTTGTTGTTCTAGACGACGATAGTGTGGGAGCCTTCTACACCAGTTTTGATAATACTCTGGAGTGCCTTGAAAAACGCTATCCAGACAATCTCCATCTAAACCTTGATAGCCTATCTGTGATTAAACATATCACAGGAAGTTCACTACCCATGAGAGCCATCGCTTTGGGAACTATTAACGCTGTTAGTCAACATATAATGAAGCGTGCTAAATTTACAACGCCTGATAAAAAAACAACTAACAGTCAAAGCACCGGAATCAGCCAAGCGAAAGCAGGAGAACGAATTGGAATGATAGGCTACTTCGCCCCTCTAATTGAAAGGCTCCTTGGCAAAGACATAGAAATATTAGTTTTAGAAAAAGATCCGAAAAGAGTCGAACCACAGCAAGGGGTAACGGTTAGCGAGAGGATTGCCGATCTGGCACAGTGTGATCACATCCTTTGTACTGCGTCCACGTTAATCAACGATACATTAGACGAAATACTGCAACATAGCACACTGGCAAAAACCTTCAGTTTAATAGGTCCAACCGGTAGTAGTTTACCTGATCTACTTTTCAAGCATGGCGTAAATGCAGTAGGTGGCTTTCATTTTCATGACCTTCCAGCCTTACAACAAGCATTATCAAGCAATGAGTCTTGGGGGCATGCGGGTAAAAAATACCAAATTACACCTGATAGATATCCAGGTATTTATGCACTGTTAAAAAAATTTTGAGCAAACTGTAATATTTGTTTAGTAAACAAAAAATGTAGAGTCCGTTCACTCTTCAAACTTTGCAACCAATGCTTGTACTAAGCTCACAAAAACCTGATAACAAAGATCTACTTCTTTATCATTATCTGAGTCCCAACAAGACCCCCATTCAACTAACGTTTTGCCATTCGTTGTTAATGGTCTCAACCGTAGTGTCCCATAATAATTTCTCAAATTTGCAGGGCTGACAAATGAAACCTCAGCATTATCATTAGAATAGCTAACATTGTTAGCCATTTCATCTAAATCGGCCAATGCTTCATGAAATAAATCATTTAGATTTAGAACATTATTGGGAACCAAATTCAGTTCCAATATATCTCCAATACCTTTACAGCCTAGAATAATACTTAATGAACTAGACATATTGTGAATATCTTTTACAACATCGCATACTATTTCGACAGAGGCATTAACAATAACCGAATGATAAGTGCTTGGCATGAAAAATCTCTTAAATAGAAAGAAGTCTATTAATTAAAAAAAATATTAATAACGTCAGAGACATTCTTCACACAACCTCATCAATAAAAACCTATTCAGTCCATACCAGAAATCTTTAAGTTTAAAAACTGCCTTCTAAAGCTTGCAATAGAGCCACATAAATCGTATGACAAAATTCAACAGCATCGTCACTATCTGATTCCCATTCTGACCCCCACTCTACAAACGTCTTGCCATCGATATTTGATGACCTCAACTGCAAAGTTCCAAAATAATTACTAACATCCGAAGCTGCAACGGGTGAAGGACCGTCATCAATGGAATATCGGATGGTATGTGTATCGGCATCTAATTCAACTAAGGTCTCATTAAATACACCGTTTAATAGACGCTTTGCACCTACTTCTTCTCCAGATTTATCTCCCACTGCTTCACAGCTTTCGATAACACTGGGAGCCCAAGAGAAATCATGGAAGTTTTTAACAGTATCCCATACGGTTTCAATAGGGACGTTTATTACGATTGATTGATAAGTACTTGGCATAAGTTAATCCTTTTATTAAAAGTTTCTCATATGAAGAAAGGCTAAGACCATTCTCTTAGTCTTTCTTCAACTATACGATATAACATGACTAATGAATCACCTGATCCAAGATAATTACCACTGTCATTAATTACTATTTGTTTTCACGATTATCAATTAAATCGTCAACCACTGAAGGATCGGCCAAAGTTGAAGTATCACCTAAACCATCGGTTTCATTAGCAGCAATCTTACGCAAAATACGGCGCATGATTTTTCCTGAACGCGTTTTCGGCAGACCTGGTGCCCACTGGATAATATTGACCTTAGCAATAGGACCAATTTCTTTACGAACCAAATCAACTAATTCTGCTTTAAGCTCATCTGTTCCAGTCTCACCCATCATCAAAGTTACATAAGCATAGATGCCCTGCCCTGTTAGATCATGTGGGTAACCAACTACAGCCGCCTCAGCCACTTTTTCATGTAATACTAATGCAGACTCAATTTCAGCCGTCCCTAAACGATGTCCAGATATATTCAACACATCATCAACACGGCCTGTGATCCAGTAATCTCCATCTTCATCACGCCTTGCGCCATCGCCTGTGAAATAATAGCCTTTGAACATAGCAAAATAGGTTTCGTAAAAACGTTTGTGATCTCCATAAACGGTACGCAACATAGAAGGCCAAGGACGATCAATAGCCAAGTTTCCTGATGCTGGATTACCTTCGATGACATTACCTTCGTCATCCAACAACACGGGGTTAACACCAAAGAATGGCGCCATCGCTGAACCTGGTTTTAGGTCATTCACACCCGGCAGTGGCGTCATCATATGTGCGCCTGTTTCTGTTTGCCACCACGTATCAACAATCGGGCATTTACCATTACCGACTACGTTAAAGTACCAATCCCATGCTTCAGGATTGATTGGCTCACCGACGGTTCCTAATATTTTTAAGGATTGACGTGATGTCTTCTCAACAGGCTCATTACCCGCACTCATTAAAGAACGAATAGCGGTAGGAGCGGTGTAGAAAATATTAACATTATGCTTATCGATGACTTGCCAGAAACGAGAAATATCAGGATAAGTGGGAATACCTTCAAACATTAAAGTAGTAGCGCCATTCGTTAATGGACCATAAACAATATAGGTGTGACCTGTTACCCAGCCTACATCTGCCGTACACCAGTAAACATCACCCTCTTTATAATCAAATACTGCCTCGTGCGTCATCGCAGCTTGTACCAGATAACCACCTGTTGAATGCAAAACACCTTTAGGTGTCCCTGTTGATCCTGATGTATAGAGAATAAATAAAGGATCTTCTGAGTCCATCTCCTCAGGTGGACAATCAGGGCTTGCTGCCGCTACAGCTTCGTCATACCACACATCACAATCATCATTCCAATCAACATCTTCACCACCTCGTCGGACAACGATACAAGTCGTCACACTAGGGCAGTTAGCGATTGCTTTGTCAGCATTGGCTTTCAATGGAATCTTTTTTCCACCGCGCATAGATTGGTCAGAAGTAATCACTACTTTACAATCAGAATCCTGAATACGACTTGCTAAGGCATCAGGAGAAAAACCACCAAATACTATTGAGTGAACCGCGCCAATGCGTGTACAAGCCAGCATAGCAACAGCGGCTTCTGGGATCATCGGTAGATATAGAGAAACTCGATCGCCTTTTTCAACGCCACGGTCTTTTAATACGTTTGCGAATTTGGATACTTCTGCATGAAGTTCGCGGTAGGTGATTTTACGGTCTTCATCGGGATTATCGCCTTCCCAAATAATAGCGACCTGATCACCTCTTGTTTCGAGATGTCTATCCAAGCAGTTATACGATACATTGAGCTTGGCATTTTTATACCATTCGATGTGTAAATCATCTTCGGCAAAACTCCAATCACTTACCTCATCCCAAGGTTTAAACCATGATACATATTTTTCGCCTTGCTCTGCCCAAAAGCCTTCAGGATCATCTATTGATTGCTGGTACATTGCTTTATATTGTTCAGCGTTGATATTGGCTTGAGCTATAAATTCTGCTGAAGGTGGATGTGTTTCAGACATGCTTACTTCTCCTTGGCGTTGTTGGATTTTCTGGGATTAGCTAGCTGTATATCTAGCTTGTATATTAAGCTAGGTATAAATGCACAAAGCGACATCGGTATATTTATCGTTTAGTCACCTTAGCTGTATACATTTTCGATGAAAATACCTTCATAGAGTTTAATACAAAAACTACCAACCCTATTTGAATCATGTAAATACAATAGTTAATATAAACATTCGAAATAGTACCCTCATATACTCACTCACAATCTATTTATGTCAATCCGAATACCTTTAGCAATGCCTTAATTCTGGCAAGTTTAAATTCAAGATAGAAGCAAGGAAACGCATGGTCATAGGAATTTTTCTTCAAATTAAGACTTTACTCTGCTTTTTCCTAATAGACGTAACCTGTTCACCGGCAATTCCCCAGTTATCCGTCTCTACTTCATCAATGACCACAAAGGTTGTTGCAGGATCTTTATTAAGCACGTTTTGCAAAAGCTCTGTAACTCCAGCAATAATTTCTGCTTTTTGTGCTAAAGTAACATCTTCATTAGTCACTTTAATATTCACATAAGGCATAAATTTCTCTCCTTGGGGTTTATTGCTTGGATTTAGAAAACTACAGAATGTTATTTACATACTGAGTCTTGATCTCAAATTAAGTAATCTCAATACAAATTCCCCGTAATCTTAAGGCAACCAAAACAGCCTTGGATTGCTTATCATTCAATTCAATACAAAATGCTGCTTTTATTAAATTATGTTTATCCAAATAGCGTTGTTTGATATTAGGTGTTTGATTAAATCCTTTAAATACTTTGCAAATTATTTTTGAAACAGGAATGCTGTGCGAATCAACATAGTATAAGGTTTTCATGCTTGATTTATAATGCACCCTGCCAATGCAAAGATTATAGAATATCTCTAATTCATTGGCAGAATCGGTAAGAGCAGTTTGGCGATCTGCTCGCTTCGTCATCTCTAAACTATTTTTGCTTATTGGACCGATACCTGCCATCAGATAAACCACGTAGAATTTCTATTAGTTTAGCTTAATATTCTCACAAAACTTAAATACAGCCTACTATCTAACTTACTTTACAGTCCAATATTTTTGACTCATCGTCCATAGACGACACTATCCTCACCTTGAATTTAGAAAAAAAGTTATTATGTGCTATGATAATCAACAATGCGTAATAGATAGCTTTATTGCTCATTGTCTATTTATGTTAAGCAAATAGCTTACCAACCCAAAGATGGAGGTCTTTACTATGAAATGGGAAAAACCAACTTATCAGGATATGCGTTTCGGTTTTGAAGTTACGATGTACATCATGAATCGTTAAATGCAGTATCAAAAGGGAATATTTCGATATTCCCTTTTTTGTTTCCAATATTTCCCCGTTCACTCTTAGGAGTTTATCTGGGTACTAAGAACCTACTGCAACCCTTTTAAATATCATACGACATCATTAAATAATCGTGTCATTCCCCCTTTTCAACAATCCATAAAATAATTTTCCTAAAAGTTTTACTGCGATTCTAGTTTCAGACAGGCTTCAGTTTTCTTTCAAGACTTCATTTATTATGCATATTCGAATTTTAGGCTCAGGTGCTGGTGGCGGCTTTCCCCAGTGGAATTGTAACTGCAAAAACTGTCGAGCTATTCGTGAAGGCAATTTTAACGGCTCTGCTCGTACCCAATCCTCAATAGCCATCAGTAGCGACAATAAAAACTGGGTGTTGTTTAATGCATCTCCTGATATTCGCGCTCAACTAGAATCATTCCCCCCATTGCAACCCGCTAGAGCCGTTCGAGATACAGGCATTTGCGCCATCGTAATTGTTGATGCACAAATTGACCATACCACAGGCTTACTGATGCTTCGCGAACATACCGAACCATGGGATATTTACTGTACAGAAGCAGTAAAAAATGACCTAACAACTGGCTTCCCTATTTTCAATATTCTCGAACATTTTAGAGGTGTCAATTGGCACCAGGTCAACACCGAACAAACTCCATTCGAAATCCCACAAGCCAAAGGACTCAAATTCACCGCTGTACCACTAAAAAGCGAAGCTCCTCCGTATTCTCCACACCGTCATAACACGGTACCGGGTGATAATATTGGGATGAAAATAGAGGACACTGTTACGGGGAAATCACTTTTTTACGCTCCAGGGTTAGGTGAAATTGAACCTCACGTTAAAGACTACATGCAAGATGCCGACTGTGTTCTTGTCGATGGCACAATGTGGACTAACGACGAGATGTCACATGAAGGTATTAGTAACAAACTCGCCAGTGAAATGGGACACCTCGATCAATCCAGTAAAGGCGGCATTATGGAAACGATGAACAGCCTATCAAAGCCCCGTAAAATTTTGATTCATATCAATAACACCAACCCTATTCTGGATGAAAGCTCTGCAGAACGTGCCATACTAGATACGGCTAATATCGAAGTATCCTACGATGGCATGGATATTCATTTATAAACAGGAAACACATGAATACGAAAACTTCCGTCGATAACACAGCGTGGACAGCTGAAGATTTTGAGCAAAAGCTTCGAGATAAAGAGAAGTTTTATCATATCCATCATGAATTCCATATTTTGATGAATACAGGCAAACTCGACAAAAAAGCTATTCAGGGCTGGGTTGCCAATCGTTTTTATTATCAAGTAGCTATCCCAGTTAAAGATGCTTCTATTATGTCAAACTGTTGGGATCGTGACGTGCGCCGCAATTGGGTACAACGCATTCTTGATCATGATGGTTATGGTGATAGCGAAGGAGGAATTGAAGCATGGTTGTTATTAGGTGAAGCCGTCGGTTTAACGCGTGAAGAACTACTCTCACATGAACACTTATTACCCGGTGTTAAATTCGCTATTGATGCCTATGTAAATTTTGCACGTCAACAACCATGGGAAGTTGCCGCAAGTTCTTCGCTTACAGAATTATTTGCCCCAAAAATTCATCAAAAACGATTGGATAAATGGCCAGAGTTTTATCCATGGATTGATGAAAAAGGGTATCAATACTTTCGACAGCGTTTATCAGAAGCGAGACGAGATGTAGAACATGGCCTAGATATTACACTCGATTATTACCAAACTCGTGAACAGCAAGAAAGAATGCTCAACGTGTTACAATTTAAACTTGATATTTTATGGACCATGTTAGATTGTATGTGGATGGCCTATGTAGAAAACAAACCGCCTTATCATAACGTCTAAACAGAAATAAATCGTTTATTATGAATAAAGACTCTATCCCCTCAATTGCTCCACTCTTTCGTTTTCAATGGGAAGAAGCACAACAATGCTACGTTGTTCTTTATCCAGAAGGCATGGTTAAGCTCAGTCCAAGTGCAGGAGAAATTATGAAACTCGTGAATGCTGCGGATAGCGTCAATACAATCATTCAAACATTAAGTGATCTCTTCGATGGTGCCGATGTAGGCGACGACGTAGTAGCATTTTTTACCGAGGCAGAAAGCAATGGCTGGATCCAACTTAAATAACACCCATAATCCACCACTCTGGTTACTCGCAGAGCTAACTTACTCTTGCCCATTGCAATGCCCTTATTGCTCCAACCCCATGGATATCGCCAGCTACAAAGATGAATTATCTACCGATGATTGGCTCCGTGTATTACGTGAAGCGCGCAAGATGGGAGCAACGCAACTAGGCTTTTCGGGTGGCGAACCATTAGTCCGAAAAGACCTCGAAAATTTAATCAAAGAATCTCGTGATTTAGGCTATTACACCAACCTCATTACTTCTGGTGTAGGTATGGATGGCGAGCGCATCGCTGCCTTCAAAGAAGCGGGCCTAGATCATATCCAAGTTAGTTTCCAAGCCAGCGATGAAGAACTTAATAACTTTATTGCTGGAACGGACTCTTTTCAACACAAGCTAGAAATGGCTCGCCAAGTCAAAATACAAGGCTACCCTATGGTGCTTTGCTTTGTTTTACATCGTCAAAACACCGACCAAATCAAAGACATTATTGAACTCGCTATTGCTTTGGAAGCCGACTACTTGGAACTAGCAACAACTCAGTACTACGGCTGGGCGAAACATAATCAAGAGCAGCTACTTCCCACAAAAGAACAGATTATCGCCGCCGAAAAAGTTGCACACGAATATCAAGAAAAAATGAAAGGTAAAATGCGTATTTTCTACGTCGTCCCAGACTATTTTGAAGATCGCCCTAAACCTTGCATGAATGGTTGGGGAAATATATTCCTCACTATCACGCCCGATGGTACGGCTCTACCATGCCACTCTGCACGTATCATACCGGGTTTAGAACTCCCCAATGTCAACGATCACAGTATCGACTGGATCTGGAACGATTCACCTGATTTCAAAAAATTCCGTGGCTATGAATGGATGAAAGAACCTTGCCGTAGTTGTGATGAAAAAGAAAAAGACTTCGGTGGCTGTCGCTGTCAGGCATTGATGCTTACAGGTGATGCAAGCAATACTGACCCTGTATGTTCCAAATCACCCAATCATGGTAAATTAGTGGAAGATATTCGGCGCATTGAAGCGAATGCAAAGCAAAACATTATCGAAAAGCCGTTAGTATTCCGCAATATGCGCGCGTCCAAGAAACTTATTACGAGCACTGGAAGCTGACCGCTACAATGCCACTCTATCCAGAATTAGAAAACCCTCAAACCTATACGATCACTGTTGATACACCCCACAAACTTTATCTAGAAGAATGCGGCAATCCAGAAGGAATCCCAGTGATTTTCCTACATGGCGGTCCTGGTTCAGGCTGTAACGCTAGCCACCGTCGCTATTTTAACCCTGAAAAATACCGCATTATCCTGTTTGATCAGCGCGGCTGTGGACGCTCAACACCTCATGGATGTTTAGATCACAATACAACACAGCATCTAGTCGAAGATATTGAAGCTATCAGACTGCAATTAGAAGTTGATCAATGGGTTCTTTTTGCAGGTTCCTGGGGAGTTAGCCTTGCCCTGCTCTATGCTCAGAGTTACCCAGAAAAGGTCTCTGCAATGATATTAAGAGGTGCATTTTTAGCATCCAATCGTGATATGGGTTGGTTTTTTAATGATGGCGTACGCAGAATTTACCCTGATCTGTGGGAAGCTTTTAACACAGCTTTGCCCAAAATAAATGACTCTGAGCCTTTGTTAGAAAGGTATCATCGCAGCTTGTTCTCCGATGACAAAAGGCTCAATCAGAAAGCAGCTAAAGTCTGGTCTGACTGGACAGATACGATTGTGACATGGACGCTTCAACCTCAAACATCACCTCAGACCTCACCAAAGCATTCATCGGAACATACAGCTTCAACATCTTCGCCCAAAGATATCACCGATAAACAAATCCGTAGTATTCGCTTGGAAGCCCATTACGCGATTAACCAATACTTCCTCAAGGAAAATCATATCCTCAATAATATGCAGGCAATCAAGCACATTCCTAGCTTATTGATTCATGGTCGCAGAGATATTACCTGTCCTGTGGAGTCATCATGGAATTTGCATAGCGCATTCGCTAATTCAACGCTGACTATCCTTCCTAATGCAGGACACCTTGCGGGTGAACCAGACATGATAGAGGCATTGGTAAAAGCGACTGACGAGATGATAAAAATAAGCAAGAGCTAAGCAGCAATATACCGACACTGCTAATTCGCCTTAGTTGGTTTGATTACAACATAATCAATACATTAAATGTCTTTACTCTTTAGCTCCATTGAGTCTTTTGCTACCAGCCTCACCTTCTTCCTTACTCTCTTCAAGATTAATAACCCGTGTAGCTTCATTCTTATCCATACCATACCCTTCACGGATTTTGATATTCCTTAGCATCACTTCTAGACAGACTTTATCGTCGAACGAACCTTCATCAGATGTCTCATACTTAGCCTTGATCTGTACATACATTTCAAGCTCATTCGCTGTTAGCTTTTCTTTGACATCATCAAACTCTATTAATAGCTGAAGCACTTGGCTACGTTCTGCTAGATCCATGACATGGACACCTGTGAAATATTAAATTATTGAGAAAAACACTATAGAAACACTATTGAGGTGACGCTGAAAGATCAATTATAAACTTATTCACTTGACTCTCTTTCACTTCAATCAAGGTAACAGCTTTATGTTTGCTACTTGCCGATTTAATTCGGTATTCCCCAACGGGCACAACAGATTTACACGCCTTGTCTGGCGTTGATGAACAATTAAGTTGAAATACAAACTCGTTATTCTTTTTTCTATGTATGATATGTGAAGCTGTTGTAATCGGTCCATCTAATACTTCACTGGCATTAATACTTAAATCACCTGTTTGCCCCAAAAAGACGGTAAAATCATTTTTTCCACCGTCTTGAATTTCTACAAGCATTTTAGACTTATCATCTTTTGTTCTAGATTTAATGAGATATTTCCCAGCTGGCAATTCATTTTCGCATGCATTGCCAACGAATGATGTACACTCTTTTACGCGTCCATTCATACCACCTTCAACCACTCTATATATAACGTGTGAGGCAACAATTTCAACATTTTCGTTTATTCTCGCCTTGATCGAAAAAGCCACTTTTGGAGCCTCTGCTACAGGCTTAGAAACTTTACGATTAACACGTTGCACGACACTGGCCAATGCTGTTTTTAAAGAAGCGGCATCATTCGCTGTGAAGTATTTCCCACCGGTAAGATTCGCTACGCACTCAAGCTCTTTCTGAGTCTTTTCAATCACACCAACGCCAATAACATACGCTTTAAAATCAGCACCGTTTTTTTCAAGACCATCAGCTATAACACAAATGTCTTTTCCACAAGTTTCAGGGCCACCACTAATTAGTACCACTGTTGCTTTTTCTTTGGTGTAATTTAAAGCCTCAGCCGCTTGTTGGAGAGAAAGCCCAATCGCACTTTCACCGTTTGATTCAAGTTTGCTCACTAGTCCTGTAAATTCATTAACATCTAAAGCGCCCACAGGACGAACAACTTGAGCACCACTACAGCCCTTGCCCCCATAAGCCGTAAGACCTAAATATACGTCATTTGTCCATCCAGATAGTGAGCCGTTAAGACCTTCTTTCACACTCTCGATTTTAGTTTTTCCACCAAAGGAGTCTTTCATCACTTGTGAAGTATCAAGCACCAATATTGCTTGACGCGGCTTTTCAGCTATCGCCTGATTTAGCCCTAAATTACCTAATAAAAAAATCAAGAAAACCCAGTTCACTTTATTCATCAATTTGTCTCTTTTCATTATCTTCTAATCAATATCTTCTAATCATTGTTTCTAATGTTAGCAACGAGCCTATCAGCCATCAAAAAATTTAACAATTGCCTTTTCACTTTTTGATG
>Ga0209633_10003909_pt1 | contig 13606 bp, 9 predicted proteins | sample Cruoilmetagenom1_FD_187290 | JGI IMG/M metagenome (GOLD analysis project Ga0209633, IMG submission 187290) | Oil polluted marine microbial communities from Coal Oil Point, Santa Barbara, California, USA - Sample 1 (SPAdes) (version 2) | ecosystem: Environmental > Aquatic > Marine > Oil seeps ... | reverse complement strand
AATATATCCATCCATGTCCGGGTGGTTTAGTGGATCAATGACTTCAAAATGCTCGCCAATAGTTAAACGTAAATTATAGTCATCAATATTTTGTTGAATGATATCCGGGTTGCCAATGAGAACGGGCTTACAGGTTCCATCATCAACCAGAATTTGAACGGCATTGATAACGCGCTTTGATTGCCCTTCTGCAAATACGACGCGTTGCGGTTTTCTGCGTACGACATCAAATACGGGCTTCATGCTCATTCCTGATTTAAATACATGGCTTTCTAATTCTTGTTGATAGGCTTCGAAGTCTTTAATGGGTCGTGTTGCTACGCCTGAATCCATTGCTGCTTTTGCTACTCTGGGAGGAATAATAAGCATTAAACGTGGATCAAAAGGTTTAGGAATAAAGTAATCTCGTCCAAAGCTAAAGGATTGCCCACCATAGGCAGAGACGACTTCCTGTGAAGCTTCCATAACGGCTAAATCAGCAATGGCATCAACGGCTGCGAGCTTCATTTCTTCATTGATCTCGGTAGCGCCAACATCGAGCGCTCCGCGAAACAGGAAAGGAAAACACAGTACATTATTGACTTGATTGGAAAAATCGCTGCGACCTGTAGCAATAATAGCGTCTGGGCGAACTTCCATAACAAGCTCTGGAAGAATTTCAGGTTCTGGATTAGCTAGCGCAAGAATTAAAGGGTTCTCCGCCATTTTCTTAACATGATCTTGAGTAAGTACACGCGGGGCGGATAAACCTAAAAAGACATCGGCATCACCAATAATATCATCTAATACGCGTGCTTTACTATCGACCGCATAAGCAGAATTATAAGGATTCATTTCTTCTTTACGGCCTTTGTAAATCACCCCAAAGCGGTCATTGACTGAGATATTTTCTTTCTTTAACCCCATTTCAACTAGAAGATTCAAGCAAGCGATTGCCGCGGCTCCTGCGCCAGAACAGACTAGTTTTATATCCTCAATTTTCTTATCCGCTACTCGCAAGCCGTTGCGAATAGCCGCCGTTACACAAATAGCCGTGCCATGCTGGTCATCATGAAACACGGGAATTTTCATCTTTTCTTTAAGCTTTTTCTCAATCTCGAAGCATTCTGGCGCTTTAATGTCTTCCAAATTAATACCACCAAAAGTTGGCTCTAATAAACTGACAGCATCTACAAAGCGATCCATATTAGTAGTGTCCACTTCGATATCAAAAGCATTGACGGCAGCAAATTTCTTGAATAGAACGGCTTTTCCTTCCATTACAGGTTTTGAAGCCAAAGCACCAATGGCACCCAGCCCCAATACGGCAGTACCATTTGTAATGACGGCTACCAGATTGGCACGCGTAGTGTAATCAGCAGCTAATGAGGGGTCGTCAGCAATAGCCATACTGGCAGCGGCAACACCTGGAGAATAAGCAAGCGCAAGATCACGCTGATTCATCATACTGGTGGTAGGATTTATTTCCAGCTTTCCAGGGGTGGGATATCGATGGTATTCAAGTGCGGCTTCGTTGAGATTAACTGTACTGTTATCAGCAATATTATCGTCAGGCATGACCTTTTCCTGTTTGGATTTATTCGGAGTTTCCATTCTATTAACTCTAGCTACTCGTACTCATTAAAAACAGATTGAAAACAAATAGTGTCTATTGTTATTTTAAATATGAATATCTTTTTATGAAGTCCTATATATAAGATAGCTTTAACGCTAAAGTTTATAATTAATTCACTGACATATTAAAATGCCAATACAACCCCATCCACTAAAAGTCATGATTGCCGGTCTATTTAGCCTAGTCCTTACCATGGGGGTTGCACGTTTTTCGTATACGCCACTGCTACCCGTGATGATGGATGAAACGTTTTTGAATGATGCATTAGGAGGTTGGTTAGCAACGATCAATTATATGGGGTATATGAGTGGCGCCCTGATCGCGGCATCCATTAGTGATCTTAAATTAAAAGACAAGCTATACCGCATTGGGTTAATCATAGCGATATTGAGCACAATAGGCATGGCTCTGTCAGAGAATTATATTCTATGGTCTGTGATGCGTTTTTTAGCAGGCTTGAGTAGTGCTGCTGGCTTACTTCTGGGTTCAGGTCTGATTTTGAACTGGATGATCCGGCAGGGACACCGCGCCGAACTCGGCATACACTTTGGTGGTGCTGGTTTGGGTATTGCGGTCAGTGCATGGGTGGCTATGTTAATGGCAGGCAAGTTTGACTGGGCTCAACAATGGCAAATATTTACCTTGGTCGGAGTTGTTTTAGCGTTACCTGCCTGGTTATGGTTACCAAAACCCAACACATCGCAACTCACGCACTCAGGTAAGAAAATGCATGATTGTCCACCTGAAAGAAGGTGGATGTTAGTGCTTTATACGGCTTACTTTTGTGCCGGTTTTGGCTACGTTGTTTCTGCCACTTTTCTAGTGACAATAGTTGATCTTCAAACTGATTTACAAGGCAAAGGTAGTCTAATCTGGCTCTTAACAGGGCTTGCTGCTACGCCTGCCTGTGTTATCTGGGATCGTATTGCACGAAGAATTGGCGAGTTGAAAGCTTTAACAATGGCCTATGCTTTGAATATCATGGGCATCATAATCCCAGTTTTAGATGGAACTTTGATAGGCGTTGCTATTAGTGGAATTCTGTTTGGTGCAACGTCTATTGGTATTGTCAGTTTAATGTTAACCATGGTTGGGAAATTTTTCCCAACAAAACCTGCTAAACCGATGGCACAACTGACACTAAGTTATGGAATTGCTCAGGTGGTTGCCCCTGCTTTATCGGGCACGATTGCAGAGGCAACAGGAAACTATAATATGCCTTTAATACTGGCGGCTAGTGTTGTTTCTCTAGGTCTGATTTTGATGCTGTGGCTTCAAACTCTTTCAAAAAATTAGCCTATGTAGCAAACTCAATAATCGAATCACCTTGCTCTACTAAACCGATTCTTTTGATTTGTCATGGTGCTTTCCTAGGAATTGATTTTTATATTCATGTGTATTCAAACTATTTATTGAGAAGTTCTTTGACGTACCACTTGAATAATTCTGGACGCCAATTCCTCTATAGAGCTTGATGATGTATCAAATACTTTTAGTCCATAGCGATTATAAAGATCCAGTGCATGAGCTGTTTCGGTCTTACATTTATTTAATGCTGAATAGTCACTGCTTGCACGTCTTTTTTCCCGGATACTGGCAAGGCGCTTAGGTGTGATAGTCAAACCGATGAGTTTTTGCTTGTTTTCTTTCAAGACTTGCGGAATATCATCGTTTAAAAAGTCATCTTCTGTGAGTGGATAATTAGCGGCTCGAACCCCAAAGTGCAGGGCTAAATATAGGCAAGTGGGTGTTTTTCCTGAGCGCGACACTCCAAGCAGAATGACATCGGCTTCATTAAGGTTTTTTAAGGTCATAGCATCATCATGCAAAAGCGCATAATTTACGATGTCCATACGGTCATCATAGGATTGGCGATTAGTCAGTCCATGACTAATACCGGATTTCCGTGTGGGTTTGACATCTATATCGTGGCCAATTTTACTGATATAAGGAGTAAATAATTCATAATAGTGGCAGGGCGACTCTTCAAGAATATGGCTAATTCTTTTATCTGGCATGGTCGCAAATACTAAGGGTTTATATCTATTGTCAGCTGTTGAAACGGCAAACTCGTAGGCTAATTCTTGTGCTTTCTCTGGAGTATTAAGAAAGGGCTTGTGATGACGTAAAAATGTTACATCAGGAAATTGGGAAAGCAAACTTTCACCCAGTGATTCAGCTGTAATACCGGTACTTTCTGATACAAAATAAACGATTCGTTTTTTCTCTGTCGTAGCCATAATACATTGTCACCAAGTTAAGCTTATTCAACTACATAGATAATTAAGAGTTGAATTGTAGATATTGACTTCATCACAAAATCAAGAGGCTATCATAATTGACGTAACATGCGGGGCTAGCATTGTTTATAGATTATATGTATTGGTTTTTTAAATGATAATCTCTATAATAGATGTAAGTAACTTATTTATATAAAAATTATAGATTTATGCTAAACCCAGTTTGTTTTTATTTCTTTGATAATAAAAATGTTAAACCTTTGTGAGTAAGCCTTTTTTGTTTACTCTAGTGACTACTGATAACAATAAACTTTAACGGATTTAATAGACATAATGAAACACCTGAAAACCTGTAATTATCTAAAAGAACTTCGTGCTTTTTGTGTCACTTATCAAGAAGGAAATATGAGTAAAGCAGCAGAGGTTTTATTTGCCAGCCAACCTACTGTTTCCTTACAAATAAAGAAACTGGAAACTGAATTAAAGATAAAATTATTTGAACGTTGTGGCCCTAAACTCAAAATAACTGCAGAAGGCGAAATATTATATAAAATTGCATCTCCGTTGGTACAGGGAATAGATCATATTAAAGAAGATTTTCAATCTCAACAGGGTAATTTAGTTTCTGGCGAGCTGACCATTGCTGCGGCTGAAACCACTTTGCTTTATATCTTACCAGGGCCAATTAAGAAATATGTTAGTCAATATCCAGGTATTCGATTAAAAGTAGAAAATGTGACTGGACGAGATGGTCGCGAACTGGTGTTGTCAGGAGAAGTGGATTTTGCAGTTAGTTCATTATTGGATACCCCTGAGGAGCTGGATTACTCTCCTTTTATTTCTTATTCTCCTGTGTTGATTGCTCCGCTTGATCATCCCTTATCAAAACTTGAGCAAGTTACCATGAAGGATATTGGTGAATATGGTTTGATACTTCCTCCATCACAATTTAGTAGTTGGAGTCTTATTAAAATGGTATTTGCATTGAATGGTGTGAATTTTAATGTGGCTCTGGAAGCAGGGGGGTGGGAGGTAATTAAGCGCTATGTAGAAATTGGTCTTGGTGTTTCTATTACTACCAATATCTGTATTTCAGAAGAAGATAAAAGTAAGTTTTCAATAATTCCTTTGGATAAATACTTTCCGGTTAGGAAATATGGCGTTATAAAAAGAAAAGATAAACTTTCTTCCTCACCTGCACAGCGCTTCATTAAAATATTGCATGAGAGCTATAGAACCACCAAAATTAAATGATATAAGCAAATTGTTCACGTTCGACTAACTATAATTCTCCCTCTTTTTCTGACTTATCTAATCGCAGCTAAATACTTTGTAGTTGTAATCATCCTGATGGATTTATTAACTAATCAAATACTAATAATTGTTCTTGGGGGATAGTTAATCCTGTTTTGCCAAACTAAGGTATATAAAAGCGCGAATAGCAGGATATGCTATTTAAAGATTTATATATTAGGCTGACTCTTTATGCGAGAGGTCTCAAGGGACACACAGGTAATGGATAAACGAATAAAAATAGGTGGTTTACAAATATCCAGCTCTTTGTACGGCCTAGTTTCGCGAGAGGTACTATCTGAAATTGATTCTATTGACGCAAATACATTTTGGATAAATCTTGGTGAAATAGTACGTGAGCTTGCGCCAGAAAATAAAAAATTACTACAGCGCCGAGAGGAATTACAAAGCCAGATAAATAGCTGGCATTTAAATCACGTTGGCGCTTTATTTTATGCAGACGAATATAAAGGTTTTCTTCTGGAAATTGGTTATTTATTGCCAGAAGGAGACGGTTTTAAGATTGCAACTGATAATGTAGACGCAGAAATTGCCACTATTGCTGGCCCTCAACTTGTAGTTCCTGTAAATAATGCACGTTATGCCCTGAATGCTGCCAATGCGCGTTGGGGTAGTTTATATGACGCTTTTTACGGCACTAATGCTATTTCTGAAAATAAGGGATTAGAAAAAAGTGACCGTTTCAATGAAGCGCGTGGGCGTGAAGTCATTCAGCGGGGTTTTAAATTCCTGAACCAAGCGGTGCCTTTAAGTAATGCCTCTTATGAAGATGTTAAACATTACTCCTTGGTTGAAAACGATTTAAATAAACAAATCAAACTTAAAGTTCAGTTGGAAAATGGGGAAACAGCTGAATTGCAAGACCCCACTCAATTTATTGCTTATCAATACTTTGATGGTACAGATAAAGGTGAAAGGCTGGTTCTTTTACTACTAAATAATGGTTTGCATATTGAACTACATATTGATGCCAATAGCCCAGTAGGAAAGCTTCACCCGTCAGGACTTAAAGATATTGTTCTGGAATCTGCAATTACAGCCATACAGGATTGTGAAGACTCTGTTACAGCCGTTGATGCGCAAGATAAGACCTTGGTATACCGAAACTGGTTGGGTTTAATGCGGGGTGATTTACAGGAAACGTTTTATAAGCAAGGTAAAGAAACCCACCGGAAATTAAATCCTGATCGAATCTATACAACACCTACAGGTAAGTTGTTAGTACTCTCTGGTCGTAGTTTGATGCTTGTGCGTAATGTCGGTCACTTAATGACTACCAATGCGGTATTAACTGAAACTGGCGAAGAAATTCCAGAAGGTATTCTTGATGCCATGATAACCAGCTTGATCGGACTGTATGGTATCAAGGCCAAAGCTACCTATAGCAATAGTAAAGCTGGCAGTATCTATATTGTTAAGCCAAAAATGCATGGGCCAGAAGAAGTGGCCTTCACTGTTAAATTGTTTTCAATGGTGGAAGATGCTTTAAATATTCCTCGTAACACAATGAAAATAGGAATAATGGATGAGGAGCGACGCACAACCATTAACCTAAAAGAATGCATACGGGCTGCCCGGGAAAGATTGATTTTTATAAACACTGGATTCCTTGATCGTACCGGCGATGAAATTCATACCAGTATGGAAGCAGGGGCTTTTCTGCCCAAGTCTGATATAAAGAGTGAGCCTTGGATTAGTGCCTATGAAGACTGGAATGTCGATACAGGTTTGCTATGTGGTTTACAAGGTAGGGCACAGATTGGTAAAGGCATGTGGGCTATGCCTGATTTGATGGGGGAGATGTTAAAAGAAAAAATCATCCATCCTGAAATGGGGGCTAATTGTGCATGGGTGCCTTCACCCACAGCCGCTACGCTACATGCCACTCATTATCATCAAGTCGATGTAACAGCGCAGCAAGAAAAGCTTAAAACCCGTCAACGTGCGAGTCTTGATGACATTCTCACGATCCCATTGCTAGGTGATAGAAAGCTAAGCCAAGATGAAATTCAACAAGAACTGGATAACAATGCTCAAGGCATTCTTGGTTATGTGGTGCGCTGGATTGATCAAGGTGTGGGCTGCTCAAAGGTGCCCGATATTAACCATGTGGGCTTAATGGAAGACCGCGCTACTTTGCGTATTTCTAGTCAGCACATGGCTAACTGGTTGCACCATAATATCTGTACTGAAGATCAGGTTGTAGCGACGTTCGAACGCATGGCTAAAGTAGTTGATGAGCAAAATTCACAAGATCCAGAGTACAAGCTAATGGCACCTGATTATTCGGGTATTGCTTATCAAGCAGCATTGGACTTGGTTTTAAAGGGCTATGAACAGCCTAGCGGTTACACAGAACCATTACTTCATGAATACCGAAAGCAATTGAAGCAAACTGTGGTTGCATCATGAAAAACTCAACAAGCAGTAACACTTATATCCCACTTACATTGACAACTATAAGGAAAAAATATGACACAGTATCAAGATGATATGAAAGCAACTTCAGATTTAAAAGATGCTCAGGGCGCTTCATGGGATGCCATTGGTGCAGAATCAGTTGCACGTATGCGTGCGCAAAATAAATTCAAAACAGGTCTGGATATCGCTCAATATACAGCTGACATTATGCGTGCAGATATGGACGCATACGATGCAGATAGCTCAAAATACACGCAATCTTTAGGTTGCTGGCATGGCTTTATCGGTCAGCAAAAAATGATTTCAATTAAGAAACATTTTGGTTCGACTGACAAAAGCTATTTATATTTATCGGGTTGGATGGTCGCGGCTTTACGTTCGCAATACGGTCCTTTGCCTGATCAATCCATGCATGAAAAAACAACCGTTGCTGAGTTGATAGAAGAGTTATACACCTTCCTTCGCCAAGCCGATGCACGTGAGCTTGGCTTGTTGTTCCGTGATCTAGATGCTGCACGTGATGCCGGTGATAAGGATAAAGAAGCTCAAGTTCAGGCGGCTATTGATAACCATGAGACACATGTAGTCCCTATTATCGCAGATATTGATGCTGGTTTTGGTAATGCTGAAGCCACTTATTTAATGGCTAAGCAAATGATCGAAGCGGGTGCTTGTTGTATCCAAATTGAGAATCAGGTTTCTGATGAAAAGCAGTGTGGCCACCAGGATGGAAAGGTAACCGTTCCTCATGTGGATTTTATTGCCAAACTGCGAGCTGTTCGATATGCCTTCTTAGAACTGGGTATCGACAACGGTATTATTGTTGCTCGAACGGATTCATTAGGTGCTGGTTTAACCAAGCAAATCGCAGTAACCAATGAACCAGGTGATTTGGGTGATCAGTACAATGCATTTCTGGATTGTGAAGATGTAACTACAGACAATATGAATAATGGCGATGTAGTGATTAAGCGAGACGGCAAGCTAGTTCGTCCTAAGCGTCTACCTAGCAATCTGTTCCAGTTTAAACAGGGAACAGGTGAAGCACGTTGTGTGCTGGATTGTGTTACTTCACTACAAAATGGTGCAGACTTACTTTGGATTGAAACTGAAAAGCCACATATTTCTCAAATCGGTGGAATGGTAAATGCCATTCGTGAAGTTATACCTAATGCCAAGCTAGTTTACAACAACAGCCCATCCTTTAACTGGACATTGAATTTCCGTCAGCAGATTTTTGATGCTATGGCAGAAGAGGGTAAAGATGTTTCTGCTTACAACCGGGATGAATTAATGGATGATAAGTACGACGAAACTGAGCTAGCCATAGCAGCAGATGAAAAAATTCGTACCTTCCAGGCAGATGCAGCTGATCAGGCTGGTATTTTCCACCATCTTATTACTCTACCTACCTATCACACGGCTTCATTGTCTACAGACAACCTAGCTAAAGAATACTTTGGTGATCAAGGTATGCTGGGTTATGTACAGGGTGTTCAGCGTAAAGAAATTCGTGAAGGTATTGCCTGTGTGAAGCATCAGAATATGTCAGGTTCGGATATCGGTGATGATCACAAAGAATACTTCTCTGGTGATGCTGCGCTTAAAGCAGCGGGTGAAGATAATACGATGAACCAGTTTTAGTAAACTGGTTTAATGAATGATGTAATGTGCTTTTTTGGTGTGTCAATGTTTAGAAGAAACTAGCAAGCCTGATTGTATACTAGATACCAAGACCTCTAGACACATCTCTCCAAAGGGTGTTTTGGAAGAATACAAACTGGGTACGTTAGTATTTAGGCATATCGGAACCTTTGCTGTTTTAATACATTAATAGATTGAAAACTACAAAGGTTCTGAGGTGTCTCTTTTTAATGATAATAAGCAACTGTATAAATTGATGATGCCAGAATATGTATACATCAATTAGCTAGGTGAAAAAGATGAAGGTAATAAAATTTGGATGGGATTTTGCTACAAATTAAATATTTGTGCTAGAGTTTAAACAAATACTAAATTTATAAATAGGAGGTTGATATGAATGTTGGTGGTATAGATCGTGTTTTAAGAATTGTTGTGGGTGGCGCTATTCTCATTTACGGAATGGCAGTAGCACAAAGCTGGTGGGGATTAATAGGCGCAGTGCCTTTGATAACAGGAATGATTGGTTGGTGTCCTCCCTACTCATTGTTGGGTTTTAGTACCAGTAAAAAATAAATATAAAGATAAAAAAGCCTGGCCATATTTATTTATGGCTTAGGTTGTTCTATCGTTTTCTATGAAGAACATTCAAAAATAACATTAAGCTGTTTTTTAACTTAAATAAGGCTTAGCTTAATGATGTAACAGGATAAAGATGAGTAAAGTGAAAAATAATAAAGTACTTCAGTTAGGCGTGTTTTGGGTTCTATTCTTCAGTTCTGTAAGCTTTACTCATGTTTGGGCAGCTGATGTTCCACCTTCCAAGAAAATCGAACTCAAAAATGTGGAGCCTTTTTGCTCAGATAAAATAGATTCAACATGGCGTAAGGCACAAACGATAGAAGGTGTTGAAATCGCTGAGTCCCGTGTGTGTAGTCCTGATAATCCCTATGCAATTGCTTCGTTTGTGAAAGGAACCAATAATGTATCTATGGGAACCATCATGGCGACGAGATTATCACCTGATGCCGTTATCAAGGGCAAGGATTTGGATGGTGATGGCGATCCTGATGAAATAGAAATACGTCTCGAAGTAGCTGAATTAAATGGCTATACGCCTGATAGTAAAGAATTAATAAATCAATTTCCAATTGCACCTGGGATTACCCCCTCTTTTTGGGTGTTTGCGCCAAAGACGCGAGGAATGTCCTCAACAAATTTCGAAAGTCTTGAAGCAAATCGTCTTTTACGCGCACCTTCGCCAGCAATTCGGGTAGAGCAGGGCGATACAGTTAAACTTGTTCTCGAAAACACACACTATATGCCACACACCATACACCTTCATGGTGTCGATCATCCTTTTCTGGATGAAAATGGAGAGGGTAATGATGGTGTTCCTCAAGCAAGTGAAGGGCTGGTGATGCCAGGTCAAAGTCGAACCTATAACATGAAGCCTCGTCAAACAGGTACGATGGCTTACCACTGTCATGTGCAAACAGATAAGCATGTATTGATGGGCTTGATCGGTATGTTTATTGTTGAAGAAAATAAACCCAATAACTGGGTTCAAACCTTTAATGTGGGTGCGGGTCACGTAAGGCATTCTTCGGTAGGCATTAAAGAGGAGTTTGATCGCGAATACGATTTACAATATATTGAAATGGATAAAGAACTGCATGCATTAGTGCAGCAATCGAACGATCCACGTTTATTAGCCAAACAAATGAACAGGGTCTACAACATGACCGAGCGTGTACCTGAATACTTTTTGCTAAATGGGCGTTCCTGGCCTTATACCCTACGTGAATCATTGGTTATCGTAAAACCAGATGAAAATATAAAGATGAGGGTGTTTAATAGTGGTGACATGCTGATGTCTTTGCATACACATGGGCATAAGGCAACCATAACCCATTATGATGGCGTAGAACATAACTTATTAGCGCAGATTACTCGCGATGTTTATATGCTAGGCGCAGCTCAAAGAGTTGATTTGAAGCTTAATACTACAGATGATGGTCTGCATAGCTACGGAGAAGGTATTTGGGTGTTTCATGATCATAATGAAATCCGCGTAACGACAGATGGAATGCACCCTGGAGGGGATATTAGTGCAATTGTTTATGAATCCTTTCTGGGTGAAAACGGTATGCCCAAAGGAAGAGGTGTAAATCTGAGCCAATTTTTCACAGAAGCATTCTATAAAAAAGAAATCCCTGTTTGGACGCATTCCGATCCTGATGGGTTTTTTGGTGAAATTGATATTAAGGGTAGCCAGTCCAGTAATTCAACTATGAATATGATTCTGGTTATTTTATCTGTTTTGGCCTTTTTGGGTTTAATTGTGTTTCTAGAGCGTCGTACTAAGCGAAATTAAGCTTGATAGACTTTGTATAAACAATAATTTAATAAATGAAATTTTATAAATAGGTAATTTAAAGTGAATAAAAAAAATACCAGGTTATTAATGTCCACAACATTAGGTGTTTTTACTATCGGTGTAATTGGTATGCCTATCCTCGCTGCAGAAGAAGTTTCAGTAACTAGTGAAAAAGCTGCTACAGACTCACAAGCCTCAACGCCTTCATCTAAAGATAAAAAAATGGAAGGTAAATGCGGGGAAGGAAAGTGCGGGGAAGGCAAGTGTGGCGCTAACATGAGCAAGGGTAAAGGCGCTATGGAAGGCGGCTGTGGAGCTAATATGCGCATGGATGCTGGTGGCATGGTAATGAACGAAAATTTAGATAATTTGCCTTCTGATTGTAAAAAAATATCTGAAGAAATTAATATTACCGTTAGAGCGGGAGCAAAGTTTGCCAAACCTTTCCCTGGTACAACCTATGGTTTTGATAAGAACGAATATAATGTGCCTGGTTGTTCAAAAATTACCGTCAGGTTTATTAATGAGGACTCGATTCGTCATCAGTGGATGGTACATAATCTCCCTAAGTATCTGTATCCTCAAGGTATGTATCACATGGAAGTTAATGGGCCAGGGGAAAGAACGGGTACTTTTATAGTCCCATCTGTAGCAAAAACTTATCTTGTTCATTGTGATCTTGCTTCGCATATGGAAAAAGGTATGAAGGCACAATTAAAAGTAAATGGTGGCGATGGAAATCTTCCTGGCATTCCAGGGATTTCTAAACATAAATACTCAGATAAGTATTAATTGATATTTTTACGTTTGCGTTTGTAGAGTGGAATAATAATTCAAGTTAGTTTCTTATTCTTCACTCTCTGAAATATTGTTCTTGTTTTGTTTTTCTTCTTCTTTACTTTGTTTGAGCTTTCGATAATACCGATCTGTAAGAAAAATTAGAGGTATTACAATTAACATAAACAACACAGTTAATAGCGGTACAAGTAGCCCAGCATTCATCTCACTCATGGTATACCTTTAAAAATATCTGTAAATATAGAGATGATACACCAAAAATAGAATCATTAACTATAATCCTTAAATCTACAGAATGTCGTATTTAACTAAGAAAAAGCCCCAATTTTCAAGATTGCTCTTTGCAGCTAACATTTTTTAAACGTTTTTTTGTCTATTTAAGATGATTACCCTTAATAAAGGCTGATAGTTACTATTGGTATTCATAATAAACCTATGGTTTAGACCTTAAATCAATGAAATTGGACTGTCTGCACAGTCTTGAAACTTGACAGAGTGCGACAAAGTGCCATACTCATATGTATTGAGATTGATATTTATCAATTCCCGATAATATTTTATTATTTTTGCTATTTATTAAAGGTGACTAAAATGGCTGTTACAGCACATGAGATGGAAAAGATGACAGAGGGGGATAAATCCTCCTCCTTGTCATTTTATTTTAAAGATATATCCGTAAATGCACTTGGGATAGTGGCGTTGTTGGCTCTTTATCTGTTTGCTATTTATTATCAACAGATGTATGGGCATGCTTATGGTATGGATGCTCATTCACCAGAGTTCGATAAATACTGGATGACGTGGTTAAACACAGAACTAATACTCGAACCAATATTTGCAGTAGCTCTGTGGAGTTATATGTGGTTCACGCGCGAAGCTAAAGAAACAGTTCTGGCTATTTCAGCGAAAGAAGAAGTGCGTCGTTACTTTACCTTTGTTATGTCGCTAGCGGTTTATACATTCGCCGTTTACTGGGCAGCAAGTTTCTTTGCAGAGCAGGACGGAGCATGGCATCAGGTGGTTACACGTGATACTAGTTTCACACCTAGTCATGTAATGATCTTCTACCTCAGCTTCCCAGTCTATATTATTATTGGTGTCGCTGGCTTGATTTATGCTTACACGCGTTTACCTATGTATGTTAAGAACGGTGTTTCAGTTCCACATATCATGGCTATCGCAGGTCCATTCATGATT